>Ga0233403_10000378_pt1 | contig 21020 bp, 18 predicted proteins | sample Na_oxic_1_MG_FD_179866 | JGI IMG/M metagenome (GOLD analysis project Ga0233403, IMG submission 179866) | Seawater microbial communities from Saanich Inlet, British Columbia, Canada - Na_oxic_1_MG | ecosystem: Environmental > Aquatic > Marine > Inlet | place: Canada: British Columbia | collected...
CATCAGTTTGATAGAGACGATATCTTACCAGAATACCTTTCAGAGGAGGAGGATAAAAACGCATGGCTTATAGTGATTTTGATATCAAGCGGGTTGTGACCGACTTTGACCTTGAACTAATTGAGGAGCAAGATATCTTTGGGCATATTCCCGAAGGCACGCTCAGTGAAACACTGGCCCAAAATCTTCGACAGAATCTTCCGCTCGCCCTCGCCATGAATACGGAAAAAGCCCGTTCTGAACTGCTGCTCATTAACATTTTTTTGGAGTTGAAAGCAGTCCTGCATATCAGCTTTTTCTCCGGGGCCAAATTTGATGTGGATAAAGACCAAGGACTTACCGGATTTTGTGATTTTTTGGTGGCCAAAACATCCGAACAATTGTATATTAAAGCACCAGTCATCGCTGTGGTGGAAGCGAAAAATGACAATATTCCCGGAGGGTACGGACAATGTCTCGCTGAAATGGTCGCATTACAACTCTACAATGCCAGAGAAGCGTGTCCACTGCCAACAGTCTATGGTGCTGTCACGACCGGAGAGAATTGGAAGTTCCTCAAGCTTCAAGATAAAGTGGCATCAATTGACATTGAGTCATATTACCTGAAGCAGCCACAGAAAATTATTGGCATTCTTTCGGCCATGATTCGTGAAGAGGCATAGTGAACATCGCCAGTCAAGGAGTCAATTTTATAGGTGTCCCACTTATTTTTAAAATGAGCGAACCATAAGTGACAGGTTTGGTTCCAACTAAGTACCGAAGCATAAATAAACCGGTATTTTGAAATGGCCAATGAAACCATTCGACAAATGGCTAAACAAATGTTGCAAGCTAATATTGAAATTGTCTTGATTCAGCAAATCACCGGCTTAGATGAGGTCAAAATCAATGTGTTGCGCTTTGATAAATGATAGCTGCTCCACATAGAACAAGAGGCTTATTATCATTCACTGTTCTATATGATTTCGGTTTTGATGGGGGTTGAGATTGATTTAGAGGTGCTAACGGATAAAGGACGGATTGATGGCGTATTGACGTTAACGGATAAAATTTATTTGATGGAATTCAAATACGGCAAAGAGGGGGCTAAAATGGATTCCTTGACGAAGCAAGCCATTAAGCAAATCCGCGACAAAAATTACGGCGAACGCTTTTTGAATGAATCGCGTCCGCGCTTATTATTGGGTATCGGATTTGTCGAAAAAGAAATGGGCTATCAATTGATAACCAATAACGATAAGGGCCATCTGTGAAAATAGACTTTGCACCACTGGGCAACCACAGGGGATTGCTCCTACAAAGCCTGGTATTGTGTAGGGCAATCCCTTGTGGTTGCCCCTTTATTGAAGATCGCGTAATAAATGACAAACATTCAAGTGGATAATTTTTTCATGTCACAGGGTTGTCGGGTTTAGCTCAACCTACCTGATTTGAATATTAGTGCTTTTCTTCTAAGGAGACAACCATACGGAATCCAGTCCCATCATTAGAGTGTTTTGTCTTTGAACGTCCCTTACGAGAGGCACTTCGACAAGATGATATAGAGCCACACACCTAAGCATTCGGTATTTTATTTTTCCTCCTTCCCACACACGCTCATCTAACTCATTTCTACCCTCACGTAGAAATCTAAAAAAAACAGTATCCGTTTATAACAAAATAATATGATAAAAATAGAATGTCCTTATTGTAAAGGAAAAGTTAAGCCAAATATGGCGACAATCAAATCATCGTTGAAAGACAATGCCATATATTATGTCCTTGCCTTCGTATTTGGTTTGAGTTCTGTTGGATTGTTTGGTTTAATTGGTGCGGCACTGAGTGGTTCAAGATTGGCGAGAATATTACTTCAAGTCAAAATCCAATTAATGTTGAAAAATGAAAAATCGGCGAGTTATTTTAAATGTAGCGATTGCAAAAAAAATACGCCAATCGAACATGTTTTTAATCAACTCTTAGCTGATGGAGAATTTCATAAAATCTGGGTTGAACACCGGGTTGATAAAAATAATCAAAAGGGAATGAAAATTCATGCACAATTCAGTGTTGATTACTTAGAAGAGGTTAATTGTCGTGCAATAGTCTGTTTTACTTATCACTCAGGAGAACTGATCAAAGATTCAAATGGTTTTGATTGGACTGTGGCAAGAGAATTTACACCTTCATCTGATAATTCCATTTATAACGATTTTGTCTTCTTTCTGCCTTATGAAAAAATACCTCTGCCAGAAGGAGAATATGATTTAAAATTTCATCTTCGATTATACATTCACTCAGTTAATAAACATTTTATCAAATCAAGGGAACATTTTTTTCAAGTGATTCCAAGTTAAATTGCTCAAAGCTATAGCTTTGGACTCCAAAGCGCGGTTCTGGAGTCCCAAAGCTTTAGCTTTGGTTTTTTCGGTTGAAAATCACTTAAATATTTATAGCATTTCTCTACATAGATGAACGACAAAAAATAATATGTAAACTTTTGATAAATAAAAAATAACATATTTTCTACCGGTTTATAATTATTTAAAAAACTTACCTATTGAAAATTTTATGGACTACCCCGAACACTTTGATGTCATTGTGATAGGTGGCGGACATGCCGGCACTGAAGCTGCTTTGGCGGCAGCTCGTATGGGTGTGCGAACACTGTTATTGACACACAATATTGAAACCTTGGGACAAATGTCTTGCAATCCCGCTATTGGTGGTATCGGCAAGGGCCATTTGGTCAAGGAAGTTGACGCATTAGGTGGATTAATGGCCCATGCTGCGGATATAGCCGGCATTCAATTTCGGATTCTTAATGCCAGCAAAGGGCCCGCAGTTCGTGCTACCCGGGCCCAGATGGATCGGATTTTGTATAAAGCCGCCGTGCGTAAAGCCATTGAAACACAAGTGAATTTACAACTCTTTCAACAAGCCGTTGACGATCTCATCGTTGAAAATGACCAGGTCATTGGTGCCGTGACGCAAGCCGGTATTCGCTTTTTTGCCTCAACCGTTATTTTAACCACGGGCACTTTTTTAGCGGGACTGATTCATATTGGTTTATCGAATTATCAAGCCGGACGCGCCGGCGATCCACCTGCTAATGCGTTAGCGCAACGCTTACGTGAATTGCCATTACGTGTTGCTCGCCTCAAAACTGGCACACCGCCCCGTTTAGATAGTCAAAGCCTCAATTATTCCGTGATGCAACTTCAACCAGGGGATGAACCAGTACCCATTTTTTCATTTCAAGGTAATCCGAGTCAACATCCACGCCAAATATCTTGTTATATCACGCGCACCAATGAGCAGACCCATGAGATTATCCGTTCTGGATTGGAGCGTTCACCCATGTATACTGGCGTGATTGAGGGTATCGGGCCCCGTTATTGTCCCTCGATTGAAGACAAAATCGTCCGCTTTGCGGACAAAACTTCGCATCAGATTTTTGTGGAGCCGGAAGGGTTAGAAACCTTTGAAGTTTATCCCAATGGTATCTCAACCAGTTTACCGTTTGATATTCAATTGGCTCTGGTCCGTTCCATTACTGGCTTTGAAAAAGCTCATATTACCCGCGCTGGTTATGCCATTGAATACGATTTTTTTGATCCACGTGATTTGCAACCGAGTTTAGAAACGAAGGTGATTAAAGGACTCTTCTTTGCTGGACAAATCAACGGAACCACCGGTTATGAAGAAGCGGCAGCACAAGGTTTGATTGCTGGTTTAAATGCCGCTCGGCAAGTACAAGGAAAACCGCCTTGGACACCACGCCGAGATGAGGCTTATGTTGGTGTGCTGATTGATGATCTTATTACACGAGGTACCAATGAACCTTATCGAATGTTTACCAGTCGTGCCGAATATCGCTTATTGCTACGCGAGGATAATGCGGATTTACGTTTGACAGAAATCGGACGAGAATTAGGCTTGGTAGGAGATACGCGATGGCGATCTTTTGAAACTAAAAAAGAAGCGATTGAAACCGAAAAACAACGTCTTCGCCAAATTTGGATTCGCCCAACTGATCCAGCAACGGCCCGGCTAAAAACAACGATAAATAGAGAAATCAATTGTTTAGATATATTACGTCGTCCCGATGTGAGTTATGAAGACTTGCTCATTATGCCACCAGTTGCCACGCATACGGTAGCAGCAGAAGTAATGCAACAAATTGAAATACAACAAAAATATAGTGGTTACATTGAACGTCAACAAACTGAAATTGCACGTTTGCAGCGTTATGAAACCGCCTCATTACCTACCGATATGGACTATACTCAAGTGAAAGGACTTTCCGCAGAAGTTTGCCAAAAATTGATGGCACATCGTCCAACCAGTGTTGGACAAGCCTCGCGGATTCCTGGGGTCACACCAGCAGCTATTTCACTATTATTAGTTTATTTCAAAAAACGATATCGGAGCCATCCGGAAAAAGCCCAAAGCTAAAGCTTTGGACTCCAGAAAAAGCCCAAAGCTTTGGTTGGCTGGAGCCAAGCGGATTTTTGGAGTTCAAAGCTTTAGCTTTGGTTTAAATGTTGTTTTTAGAATGACGAAGGAATTCCCAAAACTATCAAAGTCAGAAGGTGTAAGTCGGGTTAGCGAAGCGTAACCCGACAAATAGGTTGGTTTTAAAAATAGGTCAGGTTTGAACCCATTGAATATTTTGTATTTCTGCTATAATACGCTGTGTTTCTAAACTTACTGTGATAATTTTTTTGAACAGTTCGATGATGTAATATTCGTCTTCTTTGCGGTTCGGATTATTCGTGATGCCGCTTCTTTTATCAACTTTAACCCGATATTGGTCAATAATCCAGTCAAGAGCAGAGCGATTGCCGAGTTTGTAATCAAACGCTGGTTTTGGAATCCCTTTTAAAGTGAGGAAATTGTTGTAAATTAATTGGGTTTTGTCTTTGGACAACCGCATTTTTTCGACTTCCAGACTAAATGGATATTTTGGATTTTCGATGTCTTCCAATGGATACGGTTCGGCTTGTTCATAATTCAGGTGTAAGTCAGCCAGTTGTTCGCCAGCTTTAGCAAAGTCCCAGAATTTGGGAGTGAGTGGTAAGCGTGGCAGTTCTTTTTTCAGGTTTTGGGCATATTTTTCTCGGTAATGGGGATGATGTAATAGGGCGTAAACGTAATAGAATATCGCCCATTTGGTAATCGTTTTATCTTGATAGTGTTGTTGCCAGTGGTTTAAGGCCCAGTCAGTGATATTTTCGGTGCGATTAGTACCATCTTCGTTGTAGGTATAGAAGGGGAAGCATTGGGCTGACGAACCTGCCCCCACCAAATGTAAATCAACTATTTGCTGACTTACTAACACCATAAATGATTTTTCTGAACCTTTATCACTCACACAAATAACCCTATTTTCCGTCTCTGTTTCTGAACTGGGGAAAATTTTTGGGAACAAATAAATACTATTATTCAAAGCTCTATCAAAAAATAGGTAATTCTTTGTAAATGGACGATATAACGAAATTCTAATTTTTTCTGGACTAAAAGTAGCAACTTTGCCTTTTTTCAAATCCCCTTTAAGTGTTCCATCCCAACTAATTTGACTATTGTCATATACAACAAAGTCATCAACCTTAACTTCTTTATCTTGGTGAGTTATCCATTGCTCAACTTGTTGATTATAAAATGCAATGGTATGTTGCATCTTTTGTTCGAGTACCAGTTGATTGAAATTATAGGCCCAAGCATCACGATTAGTTTTTATACCACCACTATAAGTCTGAAAAATAACACCTTTCGTTATCCCTTTTTTAGCTTTAGCCGCTTTGGTTCCTAAGGGGATAAATTCATCAAATTCATCATGCAGTCCTTCCGTTAGCCAAGTGTGTTCTTGACTAGGTTCAATCAACTGCCAATCAAGATCAAAATGATGCGGTTGCTCATCCAAAAAACGGTATTTATTTTCTTTCCGCCAATATTCGTCAAGGCGAGCATAAAAAATTTGTGTAGCTTCAGTGGACTTCCTTTTGAGTAATAAATTAATGCTCACACCGACTTGAATACCAAAAACATTATGCGTGGTTCCGGATAATTTAGGATTTTTACGCACATTGCCGCCTAAATCTAAGATATAAATCTTAGAAAAATCTTGGGCAAGATGTTTTCTCATGCCATCGAAAGCAATGTTATCTAAAAAGCCATTATTGGTGACAAAAGCAACCATGCCTTCATCCTTAATTCGCATCGAAGCCCATTTAATCGCCTTGACATACGGATCAGATAACGCATTTTTTAAAGTCGCCTTAGAATCCTTGGCATAAGTATCGCGCACCCAATTATCGACGGTTTTATAGAGCCTATTCTTGTTATTATCATTCTCGTTAGCTTGCCAAGCGTTGTAAGGCGGATTGCCAATAATCACAAAAAAATCGGTTTTCTGTTGTCGTTTAACCCGCTCCGTATTTTCCGGCACAAAGAGTTCTTTTTGCTTATTTTCCGCTAATTCAAACGTATCGGCTAGACAAATGCCTTCATAAGGACGATACCTCCCCATCAACTCCAAATATTGATGCTCAATATTCATGCAAGCCAAGTAATAAGGCAAGAGCATGATTTCGTTACAATGCAATTCATGCCGATATTTATAATCCAACTTCATCTTACCATGCGTTCTAATCTCCTGAATAATCCGCGTGATAAAATTGCCGGTGCCAACAAACGGGTCCAAAATATGTACACCCTTGTCTACCAGCGATTTCCCAAATTCCCGTTGCAAAATTTCCTCGACAGAACGCACCATGAAATCCACAATCGGTTGTGGCGTATACACAATGCCATGCGTATCTGCTACCTTTATCGAAAAGCCCTGAAAAAATCGCTCATAAATGGTATTCAAAAAATGCTGCTTGTAACTATACTCACTAATTGTAGCTGCAACTGCTTCTAACGCTTTATAAAAATACTGCAAGTTGGCAAAAAACGCGTCCCGATTGAATGACTTGGCGGTCAATTTTTCAATCACCACCTCAATTTCATGGGCAATAATGTTGCGCTTGGCAAAATCAGGATGGTCAAATAGCTTCCGAAAAATCCGCTCGGTCAACAAATGCTGGATTAACATTTCCTCAATCGCGGCATCCGCTAAATTCGGATTAATGGCTTGTCGACATTGAACGGCAAAATGATTAAACGCTTTTTTAAAGGGCTTATCCTTCGCCAAAGCAGTCCGAATGACTTGTAACAATTGCTTACCTAAAGCCGGCACCCGTTCCTTGAATTCTGCTGACGCTTTATCCCATTGGTCATATTCTGGGCGTTTAAAATTAAAAAACTTATCTAAAATCCTCACCAAATTTTTTGGCTCGGTTAAAGAGACATTCAATACTTCGGTCCCATTTTGAATTAAAATGGCTTGGTGTGGCGATTGAAAGACGATATTATCTTGCGGATAGCCCTTTTCGTACAATTTAAATTGTACTTCTTTTTCTAAATTATCTTGACTATCCTTGGCTTCCCAATAACCGCGTGGAATATTCGATTCATCAAACAAAGTCCCATCCAAGCGAATGGAGGTCAACGTTTGCTCTTGAATCAAAATCCAATGATAAGATTTAGCATAAGCTTCCAATACATGCTGAAACGCTTGCTTAACCGTACCTTCATGGGTTTGATTGGCCCGTTCAAATTCTTGTAATTCTTGATAATAATGCTTGATGATTTTGTGTTGGGGGGTGATAGTTGGCATGGTAATTACTTATTCTTTTTAAATTTGTTCATACGAGTTTGTAATTTTTCAGAAGTATACTATCATACAAGCTGTTAATGTCTAGTTTTTTGGATAATATTAAAATCAGTGGAATATTATTGACCGGAATTTTTAAATATACTTTTTTAATAAAAAATTGTAAAATGTAGAAAAATATGTATATTATTAAGAAACTATATATGTAGGTCAACAAAAGTATTTTAACTTTTCTAAAAAGACTATTTCTTGAAGAAATAGTCTTTTTCACTTCTCCAAAATGTTAAAATATTTTTGTTAACCTACATATCTTTTCGTTATACGAAAAAGGAGGAGCAATGGGCGTTCCATACTCATCTAAAGCTGTAGCAAACAGCTTCATACGGAAAGCCAAAGAGAAAGGATGCACAGATATTAGCCCCATGAAACTCCAAAAGTTAGTCTATTTTGCTCATGGATGGTTTATGGCTTTCACAGATAAGGAGTTCATTAAGGAAGAGGTTCAAGCATGGAAATTTGGACCGGTTATTCCGGATATTTATTTTGAATTTAAAGAATACGGCAATTCTAATATTGAAATCTTGGCGACAGAACTCCGATTTACCGGTTCACAGTTAGAGCTAATAACGCCAAATATTGATGATGATGATGATGACGCTAATACGATAATAAATGAAGTATGGCGTGCCTATGGTGAATTTACCCCGATTCAACTATCCAATATTACGCATGCAAAAGGTTCACCTTGGGAAATGGTTGCATCTAGTTATGGTAGCGAACTTCCGAAAAATATTGAAATGCCAAACGCTTTAATAAAAGACCTCTTTAAAAAGAAGTTGTTGGAGTCTAAGAATGGCTGATTTTAAGATACCTACACCGGAAGGGGGTAGTACAGAACCTAGTGAACTTACACAACGTGAAATGGCGGATTTATCAGTCTCAAAAAGAAATACCGTTCTTTATGAGCGCAATATTGAGCACCTCAATAAACAGATTGATTACCTACAGAGCAAGCTTGATGCCTCAGATAATGAGAGGAAGGATGCTTTAAAAAAACTAGATACCTATATTGAAAACTCTTACAAAGTGCCTCTTCTTAAACGCGAAAATATAGAAATGTTTGTAATGTTCACTTTGGGTACTGTGTCTATGGCATTAGGAAGTGCTTTAATTAGTAGCTATCCAAAAACCGGAAATGACATCCCATGGCAATTTGGTCTTGGTTGGGGAATGGTTGGTTTAGGGGCTTTATTTGGAATTTTAGGGAAAGTAGTTGTTTGGGGCTACTGTAAGCTAATTAATACAAATAGCAGCAAAAGCGACACATAATAAGGCAGTTAATTCGGATGCTTTTTCTCGTTCCCAACGTCCTCGTTGGGAATTCCTTTCGTGACGATCCAGTGTCATACTCTAATTAACTCATGTCATGCAAACAGATTTCAACTTTGGATGGTGATTTTAGGTGGCACTAAATTTTTAATGATAAAGATTAAATAATGAATCAAGACAAGCGATTACAAGACATTTCTTTTTTACCACCATTAACCATTTTCATTACACAGAGTTATACCAAAACAAGAGTTCTTTTACCGCCTTGAGCGTTCAACTTTGATCTGGAAAAAATATGTGGCAAGATGAAGTTAAGCAAGTAGCATTAGGTATTCGGAGACGAGTTTTTGAACATACTATCAAAAATAATGGTGGCTATTTGAGCCAAGCTTGCTCTTCAGCAGATTTCTTAGCAACCCTTTATGTTAAAACGATGAATTTAGGGCCAAGTATCGCACCACCGATTCCGCTACCCTTTGCTGGGCCCCCTAGTGCTAATAATCCTAATAGTTTTACTGGTGCCAAGTATCATGGTGCCAAAAGTCGGGTATTAGACCGATTTTTTATCAGTCCGGCCCATTACGGGCTCGTGATTTATGCGGCATTGATAGAAACTGAACGAATGGCCCCCGAAGGATTGGCATTGTTTAACCAAGATGGTAGCAGTGTTGAAATGATTGGTGCTGAGCATTCTCCCGGTATGGAAGTGACAACCGGTTCACTTGCACAATGTTTAAGCATGGCAGCTGGTGTTGCGTTGGCGAGACGACTCAAAAAAGAAACTGGGCGTGTTTGGGTATTTATGTCCGACGGTGAACTTCAAGAAGGACAAACTTGGGAAGCCCTTCAGGTTATCCGCCATTACCAGTTAAATAATATAGCGATTATCGTTGATATGAATAGGCAACAATGTGATGGTGCAATGGATACTGTACTGAGTTTGGGAGCGATTGCTGATAAAATTGCTGCGTTTGGGGCTCATGTTATTGAAGTGGATGGACATGATATTTTGGCGGTGGAAAGGGCCGCAAAAACGCAACCTGAAAAAGGTGCATTAGTTATCTTAGCAAATACGAATCCTTATCAAGGGATGGATTATCTTAAGAAAAGATGGCCTCACTTACATTATGTGCGTTTCAAATCCGTCGAAGAAGCCCAAGAATTAGAAATTGCTATCAGACAGCAACTTTACTAACTTATCGGAGTTTAACCAAAATATTTGACGTAACTCATTAATCACTCATGTTACGCACCGCATTTCCTATCCAAAATAAATTATTAGACTCCAAACTAACTGAGGTTTAATAATTCCAAACTAAATGTTGGAATCAAAAGCATTTAAAAAAATCGGCATATAGCCATCCTAAATGATTTGTATCTGGTTCCAACGCTCCAGCGTTGGAATCCATCCGTGACGCTCCGCGTCACTCCTTATAACTTATTTAGGATTGCTATATAGTTTTTCAGGTAAATAACTTCACAAAACCTGCCAGGTTTCCAAAACCTGGCAGGTTTATAAAAGTGAAATTATTTTTCTGAACATCTATAGTTCAATTCAAGGTAACATTTGGAGTTCAAAGTAAAGCTTTGTCTTTACAAAGCTTCGCTTTGAACTCCAGCACGTTCCTTAAGTGAATATGCTTCGCTTTATCCACCCTATGAATACCTATTTTTCCTTAACTTAATAGGAGTGACCGACATATATGTAGGTAAACAAAAGTATTTTAACTTTTCTAAAAATACTATTTCTTTAAGAAATAGCATTTTTTACTTCTCCAAGAAATAGCATTTTTTACTTCTCCAAAATGTGAAAAGATTTCTGTCAAACGTTTAAGCTTGAAACGAAGTGACTATCAATGATAAGTTTTCATTACAAGCCAATATCTTTAAGAATTTGTTTGATTTTGGAAAAACGTAGGCTAACTTTGCGGGGACTGCTGGTTGAAACGCTGATGGCAGAAATGAATTCATGATCATTGAGCATCATGTCACGCGCAGTTTTGACGATGGCTGTGCGGTGCGGTTTAAGTGTTCGCCAATCAGAATCTGCCAGCGCGTTTGCCCAAATTTCAAAGAGCGCGCGGTTGATTGGATATGTTTTCTGACTCCCTGTGGGCCATTTTCTAAAGGCATGTTCACCAAATAATTGGTGTGCATTATTCATCGCATGTTCAAAATCTTTAGCTAATTTTTCCAATGCTTTGTCAGTCAATTCATGATCTATTTTCCGAGCACTTTCGGTGAGAAAGGCATCCATCGTGTCCATTGGTGCGTAGTCTTTTTCAATGCTGTCAATGAGGCGAAACGCGCAAAAACGTAGGATGACTTCCCGATCAACCATTCTGATATGTTGGTATAATTGTTCATTTGTGGCTGTTAAAAAAGCTTTTGTCGTTGCTAATTGTTTGAGAAAGTTCCGCGAGCGTGTTTTGCTCATACAATGACGAATTTCTTGGGCATTCAATGGACTACCACTGGTGTTGATTCTTTTGAAAATGTCAAATTTCACTTTGTTGGGTGTTTGCGGATCAACAACATTGGCTATGATTTGAGTAGCGTAAATACGCCTTGCCCAGCGGGTACCATCAATCTCTTTAAACGATTTTCCTCCCAATTCCTTCTGAAGATATTCAAGTTTATCTAATTTATAAAAACGCTTGTTATTTGGCGGACGTTTCACAAAATCATAAATTGCTGACAATCTTTGCAAACCATCGACAACTAACATTTTGCCCTCTTCATCAGCCGAAAAATAAAAAGCGGGTAATGGAATACGCAATAACAGTGATTCAATCAATCTTGATCTTTGCTTATGATTCCAGACATTGCGCCGTTGGAAATCGGGTGCCAGTTCCAAATCACCATCATCAATCATATCAAGGATATTTCGTAATGAAAATGCCTTGGCATCAATGCGAATGAGACTGGGGTCCCAAGGTGTCGTGATCGTTTCTTCTTCTTCTCCTTCGGGCGTTTCAAATTCAACCCCGGTTTTTTGATGACCTTCAGTTTCTTCAATGATTTCACCATATTTTAACGACATAAACGGTTCTCAATTTTTAGCTTGGAATCCAAAATAAATTTTGGACTCAGGTTCCTTGGAATCCAAAATAAATAATCTAGGCAAAAGTTTCGGAGAAACTTTTGCCTAGATTGGACTCCTACCTCCAATGGTATAAAAATTTGGTAGTCTTGCAATATAAGTGACACGAAATTTGAGATTTCTAAGCGAAGCTTGAAATGACAACTTTTTTTAAGAGTTTTTCCCAATACGCTATTCGTATTTATATTTCTAAGTAAGTATAGCCTACTAATCCGGCATCTAATTCTCGTAAGTACATTTGTCGTTGCTCTGTCGTTAAAGGTGCTGCTTGTATGCGTTTGCGATAAGTATTTCGCAAAAATCCGGTATCAAAGTTGACATAATTTAACATGGTTTGTACGGTGTCGCCTTCATGGGGAGCGACTAATTCATAATTTCCATCTGGCTTGATATGGACGTTGACAGAGTAAGTGTCGCCAAATAAGTTGTGCATATCGCCTAAAATTTCTTGATAGGCACCCACTAAAAAAATACCGAGTAAGTAAGGTTGATCGGAAAGCGGTTTATGTAGGGGCAAACTGGTATTTACCCCTTCACTGTTGACATAATTTTCAAATTGCCCATCCGAATCACAAGTTAAATCTTGGAGGGTGGCACGACGATCCGGGCATTCATTGAGACGATGCAAGGGAACAATGGGGAAGAGTTGATCAATAGCCCACGCATCTGGCACCGATTGAAATAAGGAAAAATTACCAAAGTATTTATCGGATAATTTTTCATTCAATTCATCCAGCACTTCACGAGAAGCGCGTGAATGAGATTGCGTTTGTATCAAATTGCGGACTTGCCAACAAGTGGCATAGTACAATTGTTCGGCACGAGCGCGTTGCGTAAGATTGAGTACGCCGTGCGTAAACATGCTGTGGGCTTCACTCAGCCAATAAATAGCATCATGATAAGCTTCAAGTGCAGAACGTTGATTAAGATGTGTTAATCCATGCCATAAATCTTGAATGATGGTTGGCTCATCATCAGTAGGTGGTTCAGGTTGTTCATCCCCTGGAGCAGGTTCAACGTCAATCACATTAGTAATCAAAACAGCATGATGCGCTGTCATGGCGCGTCCAGATTCGGTGATAATATCCGGTTGCGGCAAATCAAGTGCATTACATAAGGTTGAGAATTCATGTAGTACATGGTTAGCATATTCTTGAATGCTGTAATTGATAGAGCAAGCTGTGCGTGAACGGGTACCATCATAATCAACACCTAACCCTCCACCTACATCAATGGTTTGAATGGGGGCACCTAATGCACGTAATTCGGCATAGTAACGTGCTGCTTCACGGAGCGCGGTTTGAACATCGCGGATATTGGCGATTTGTGAACCGATATGAAAGTGCATCAGTTGCAAGGAATCGGTTAAGCCGGCTTCCTGAATGCGCGTAAAGACTTCTTGTACTTGCGTTGCCGAAAGACCAAATTTGCCTTTTTCGCCGCCAGTATTTTGCCATTTGCCTTTGCCAATGGAAGCTAATCGTACCCGCACGCCTAAGCGAGGGGTTACTTTGAAATTCTGTGATTCTTCAATAATGAGTTCTAATTCAGAAGCTTTTTCAATGACTAAATAAGTACGCAAGCCGATTTGTTGACCGATAAGAGCTAAGCGTATGTATTCACGGTCTTTATAACCGTTACAAATCACTATGCCACCTTCAAGTGGTGCGAGGGCTAACACGGCCATTAATTCGGATTTGCTACCGGCTTCTAAACCGACTCGTCCGGCACCGGCTTTCAAAATTTCTTGAACAACATGGTGTTGTTGATTGACTTTAATGGGATAAACGGCAGTATAGTTAGCGTTATAATCCTCTTGTTGCATCGCATGAGCAAATGCTTTACAGAGACTTTCCACCCGATGATGCAAAATATTGGGAAAGCGGACTAATACTGGTAAAGACAAACCATTGGCAGTAAAACTTTGCGCTAATTCATACAGACTAATCGTTGGTTGTCCTGGCGTGGGAGAAACTGTGATTTCGCCGGTGGCATTAATATCAAAATAGCCTTCACTCCAATGTTCAATATTATAAAGGGCCCTTGATTGAGCAATATCATATACCATTGTTAATTGTGTGTGTTAATTATGTGTGGTAATTGGTAATTGGTAATGAAAAGCATATCAATAACCTATTGTTTTTTTAATGATGTTCAGAAAAATAAGTTCAAATTTCAGCCCAAAGCTGGGATTTTGGAGTCCAAAGCTTTAGCTTTGGAAATCAGGTAAATGTAAGGTGTTGCCTATTGGGTTTATCAATTATTTATCCCGGTCTCCTGCCCCCTGCCTGCCCCCTTTTCCCTTTATAATCCTTGCGTTAACCTTTGCAACGCTGTTATTACAGCTTGCTCACGAATACGAGTCCTATCACCTCTAAAAAAACTGCACTGGGCATAGATGTTATGGGGAAAAGCATAGGCGATCCAGACTGTACCGACCGGTTTTGAAGGGGTTCCACCGCTGGGACCGGCAATCCCGGTAATGGCAATTCCTACCTGAGCCTGACTCTGTACCAAAGCACCTTTAACCATTTCCAAGGCGGTTTCTTCACTCACAGCACCATAGGTGGCAAGGGTTTCAGAGCGAACATTGAGTATTTTTTGTTTAGCGGCATTGGAATAAGTGACTAATCCACAGTCAAACCAAGCCGAACTCCCCGACACAGAAGTGACCGCTTCTGCTACCCATCCACCGGTGCAGGATTCTGCTGTCACTAAGTACCAGCCATTTTGTTGTAAACGTGCCCCAAGTTCGGCAGCAATATATTCTAATTCTATGATATTCATATTTAAAATAATCTATAATTCTATAATATCAATGGTTTAAATTTCATGTGTTTAAATTTTATGTTTTTCATTATACTCGATGATCAAGTTTTTTTTTCTTGATTTGGCAGTCAAGTTATGAGTCGTATTATTTTCAACGACTTATTACCTAGAAATGTCTAGCAAGATGACTTGAGAGAAAATTATTTTTATTCATAAGTCATTGATTATTTAATAATCATCAATGTCAAATGCTAAAAACTTGATCATCGAGTTTCATGCACATTCCTAATTCTACTTTGTCAGATTTATTTGAATTCTCACGCAAAGGCGCAAAGACGCAAAGCTTAAACAATTGAACTACTTTGCGTTCTTAGCGGCTTTGCGTGAGAATGTGACAAAGTAGAACTAAGTATTTTGTGTTTTTGCGTCTTTGCGTGAGATTCAAAAAAAATTGTTCTGAAAATCTATAAATTCAATTCAATAATAATCCTGTCAATCCTTTAATCCGTGTAATCTTGTTCAAAATCTGATAACTGATAACTGATAACTGATAACTGATAACTGGTAACTGATTAGGCATTTTGATGGCTCATTTCAGCCAAAATGCCAACAATTTTATTCACATGGGTAATATGATATTCCACCATATCAATAAAAGCGGTATGATCCTGATATTCTAAAAACCGCCAGGTATTACCTGTCGTGACCGCACCATAAATTTTGGGTAAAGGTTCCCCTTCTTTCTCATTAAAAATACTTGACGCAAACATTTCAGCGATACATTGCCCTAAACCACCCGTGATATTTTCATTTTTGGCTTCAACAATCGTTATAATGGGAGCATTGAGATAGAATTGCTCGGAGGATTTACTAATAATGAAATCACAAAATCCGTTCAAATCTTTATCCTTGTCAACGTCTAAATTGATCCCGGAAAAAAAGCTAATTTCCTCTTTCAGTAACTTTCTCACTTCTAATAAGACATTAGCGATGATGAGTTCAGAACGCGCCTTTTCTGTACCAACAGCTAAAGCTAATGGCAAATTGTATTTCAGCGTCGTTGACAAATAATCACTCACCTCAATTTCTGGAATCAAAGAAAATAAATCTTTATTCTCAACGACTTTGATATCTAATTTTTGTTTGACTTTTTTTAAGGTGAAATCACTATATGACATAACTGATAAAGTCCTTAGTCGTCGTTCTATTTTGTTTCAACTAATGAGTTTCTCTCCACGAAACAGGAGGTAAAACATTCCCCATACGCCAAATAGGATATATATGGCTATAATGACCCAATATTCAGGGCCTGGGATAAAATGATAATTTGGAACGCCGATCAGAAACCAGAATAAAAAGGCGACAGTAGTAGACCAATAAGCCGAAATGCCCATGACTGCTGCTGTTGTCATTAAGGACCAGCGTTTTTTCAAGAAGAGCCCTATCATGGAAAGTATAATGAATGGAATATAAATTATCGTATCACTCGCCCCAAATGCCCGATTAATTTGTTTTCCAAATTCACCCACTGCTTTCACATCTTCTTGCAAACCAAGACTGACAGCAAATTCATAATTCAATATTGCCATCGTTTGCCCCATGAAAAGTAAGACCAACGACACAACAAGAAAAGTCATAATAAACCAAAATGACAGTGGACGTTTTGAGTTATTCATGATTTGATAACCAATGATTAAAGATTAGAGAAAAAGGGACAAAATGCTAAAGAATTCTATTAATTATAACAAAAAATTTGAACCAGATTACACGGATTAAATGATTTTAAGGATTAAAAATCAGATTTTCTAATTTTCTAAGATGAACCTTCTGGCATATCTTTACGATTGGCTCACATCCCAAAATATTCGGCTTCTCGAACGGGAATAGTTGTTTTGGGAGAAGAATTTTCTAAAGATGCAACAACTTGACTCCGAAGTGTATTCATTTCGCTAATCAGTCGGTCAAGTGTTTGAAGAATATCTATTGATTGAATGGTTTCCATAACATGTTTTCCTTATCTCAAGTGAGTTTGACTATACCGGTTTGGACAGAGATATTCCTTTAAAAATGAAAATCTAGGCGACTTCTACTTCTGATAGTCGAGACTTGGGATGATGAGGTACAGCATAATTGACTTCTACCGCATAAGGATCATCAATTTGTTGAGAGGCATCTAAGATTTCCATACCAACCAATTTGCCGTTAATCTCATAATCAAAAATAACGCCCTCTCTTTCTTCATCGCTTTCTTCAATTGGGCTATCATTAAACAAAAGACGTAGGACATCAACTTCAGGATCGTAAGTGACTTTCATAATGATTTCCAGTATTTGTTAATTTTATGGGTACGATAGGCGGTAACGACTACCGCTGGTTCATTGTCATCGGCAACAATCGCACGTAAGAGAAAAGTTTTCCCAGCCTCAAACTCCACCTTGGATTGATAAGCTTTTTGATTATTCTTTTCTTAAACAATTTGTTGTGGATGATTGAGAACCGAATGGAGCAAATTTAAAGGGATATTTCTCCGCTATATTTCGTCTTGAGCGTGTTGAGAAATTTTAAAGTTCATTGGTTTTACTATTGAAAAATTTTATGGTTTGATATCAAAAAGCGTAGGATGTACCATCAATCCATCATACATATAATAAAATGGTGCGTGGGATGCACCCTAAATAATTGGGGTCAGAGTAAAATTAATTGCCTCGAAATACACAATAGCATTTTCCAATCAAACAAATTTTGTGGCTGAATGCGCTTATGTAAAGCACGCACATTAATTTTACTCTGACCCCAATTATTTGTTACCAATTATTAAACTTATGTAGAATAAGTATTTTTTCAATCAAGCAGAATCAAGGGGTCAGAGTAGTTAATTTTGACTTAATAATTAACAGAATCAACTACTCTGACCCCTTGATTGGATTAGACAGTGTACAAATTGCCAATAAACTACTGAAGGAATTATTGGCATTTTACAGCATATAGGTTAGACTGAGCTAGCGAACTCCAACAAAAAAAGCTCATTAAATTTATCAATATATCAATCCTAATAAATTATACGTCTAAACTTTGAAATAGACGTTAATGAATCAAACTCCTAATTTTTAAACTATTAAGGAATATTTATGGGTCCCCATTACCTAAACCATTTTTTTGCCCCTAAATCTGTAGCCATCGTTGGAGCCTCTGAACGGGATGAAAGCGTTGGGCAACGTTTATTATTAAATATGCAAGAAGCTGGATTTAAAGGACGCTTATATCCAATCAATCCGAAACATGAAGAATTATTGGGTCTTAAATCCTATCCAAATATAGATTCCATTCCTGATATTTTAGAACTCGTCGTAATTGCCACACCAGCCCCAACAGTACCAAGTGTTGTCCGACAATGTGGAGAAAAAAATGTTGACTCTATTATCATTATTACTGCTGGATTTGGTGAACTTGGGAATACAGGTCAACGCTTGCAACAAGAAGTCTTGGATATTGCCCATCGTTACAATATTCGTATCATTGGACCCAATTGTTTAGGAGTAATACGTCCCAGTGAGCATTTAAACGCCACTTTTGGTTATGGAGTCATACCAACCGGACATTTAGCGTTAGTCTCTCAATCTGGCGCAGTATGTACCGCTATTATTGATTGGGCCCAGTCGCAAGAAATTGGCTTTTCTACCGTTGTATCAATGGGAGCGGGTGCTGATATTGACTTTGGAGAAGTGCTAGATTTTCTAGCAATGGATGCTAAAACAACGGGAATTTTGCTATATGTTGAAGGAATCACCGATGCCCGACGATTTTTGAGTGGCTTAAAAGCAGCAGCCCGATTAAAGCCAGTTATTTTAATTAAATCAGGTCGTTATGAAACTGGTTGTAAAGCAGCAATGTCACATACTGGCGCTATGATTGGAGGTGATGATGTCTTTGAAGCTGCGATTGAACGGGCTGGAGTCGTCAGAGCTTACAGTATTGCACAATTATTTTCTGCTGCTCGAGTGCTTGCCAACGATTATGTGGTAAAACGCAATCGATTAGCTATCATAACAAATGCTGGTGGCCCAGGTGTCATGAGTACCGACCGTGCAGAAGAAGTGGGCATTAAATTAGCAGAACTTGACACGACGACAATCAATTCTCTCAATAAAGTCTTGCCAGACTTTTGGTCCCATGCCAATCCAGTTGATATTTTAGGAGATGCCACGCCAGAACGTTATAAACAAGCATTGGAAATTTGTTTGCAAGATAACAATATTGACGGAGTATTGACTATCCTAACTCCTCAAGCAATGACTAACCCTACGCAAGTTGCTCAATTTATTATTGATGGAGCCAAGGATAATTCCAAACCAGTATTAGCTTCTTGGACTGGTGGTAATCGAGTGCAAGAAGGACGAGATTTATTTGCCAAAAGTCAAGTTGCTCACTTTAGTACGCCAGAAGTCGCAGTGGATGCTTTTTCTTTTTTAACGAAATATCATCAAAATCAAAAGCTTCTAAAACAAATACCCTCTCCGATTGAAGAACAGACACAACCTGATATTAAAGGGGCCTTATTAATTATTGAAAGGATATTATCTGAAGGGAGACAAATACTAACCACTCAAGAATCAAAAGCCATTTTAGCCGCATTTAATATTCCAGTTACTCAAACGATAAAAGTATTTAATGTTGAAGAAGCCATGATTGCGGCTGAAACAATGGGTTTTCCAGTCGCATTAAAACTCAATATGTCTAAATTCAGTCATAAATCTGATGTAGGTGGGGTGCGACTCAATATTAACAGTGTTCAAGAAATAGTCCATCACTTTCATGAAATGGAAAGACTGATTAAAAAGAACCACACTGATATTGATAAAGTCATTATGACTGTTGAACCAATGTATCACTCCTATAATGGTCGAGAATTAATGATAGGCGTGATTCGAGACCCTGTGTTTGGACCAGCGATCAGTTTTGGTTTGGGCGGCACAATGGTGGAAGTGCTACAAGATAAAGCCGTTGCATTGCCACCATTGAATGAATATATGGTCAAGCAGATGATTTCAAAAACAAAAGCTGCCAAATATTTACGAAAATTTCGGCAATTACCAGAAATTAATTGTCAAGCTTTAGTTGACACCTTGTTGAATGTATCAACAATGGTCAGTGAATTATCGGAAATAGTGGAATTGGATATTAATCCACTGATTGCTGATGATCGAGGAGTGATGGCGGTTGATGCTCGGATTAAAGTTCAAGTATCTCATCAGTTGATTCCTTACTCACACATGGCAATCCATCCATATCCACATGAATTAATTAGTCATTGGCAATTACCCAATGGGACTGAAATTATCATTCGACCAATTCGCCCAGAAGATGCTGATATGGAAAAGAATTTTATCCATAACTTATCAGAACAAAGCAAGTATTTTCGATTTATGCAAGCTTTACAAGAAGTGACACCAGAAATGATCGTCCGCTTTACACAGATTGATTATGATCGAGAAATGGCATTTGTCGCAGTAATACCAACCGCAGAATTGGGTGTTGGACGTTATATTATGAATCCAGATGGTCATTCAGCTGATTTTGCATTGGTCGTTTCCGATCAATATCATGGTATGGGTATTGGGTTTAAAATTATGCGGGCCTTAATGCAATCAGCGAAACATAAGGGAATTTCCAAGTTTGAAGGCGAAGTATTGGCAGTGAATAAACCGATGTTGTCGTTAGTGAAAAAGTTAGGGTTTACTGTTGAGTCAATTGAGGGAGATTTGGAAGTTATACGAGTGATTAAAGATTTGCGACAATAATACTTAAAATCCAAGGAAATTTCGCTTAAAGTGGGATAAAGAAGAAAAATGGAAAATATCAAGTAATCATGGAGGAAGTAGCAATACGGCGTAGTTGATTTTGACTTAATAATTAGTTTACAGAATCAACTACTCTGACCCCTTGATTGTAGCTTTTCAAAGACTAGAGAGAAATATTTCAGCGAGATGTATGAGTGGACCGGCATCCGATATAACCGTTATTCTTTCATTGCCCATTCTAAATCCTCTTGCATGGCTTCATATTGACGTTCTGCTAATTCAACCCAATCAATACCAACGCTTTCAATGGCATCGTTTCTGGAAA
>Ga0233403_10000379_pt1 | contig 20984 bp, 19 predicted proteins | sample Na_oxic_1_MG_FD_179866 | JGI IMG/M metagenome (GOLD analysis project Ga0233403, IMG submission 179866) | Seawater microbial communities from Saanich Inlet, British Columbia, Canada - Na_oxic_1_MG | ecosystem: Environmental > Aquatic > Marine > Inlet | place: Canada: British Columbia | collected...
ATATCGTGTCGGGCAACCATAAAGGATTGGGGGCAACCATAAAGGATTGCCCCTACGGTCATTATTGATTCGTAGGGGTAATCCGTTGTGGTTGCCGTCAAAAAAATCCTTAACTTAATGGCATTGGCCAAACTCCGACGTGAAACAAATGAAAACTCAATAACTTACCTGAATTAATGAGCGGTAAGTTATTGTTTTTTTGCAAGAGGATTTTTTTGAAACCTCGTTGTAAAGCTAAACTTATGATTTTTATTTGAGCTTGTTTAAAAACTCTTGAGAAGGGATGAAACTTTTTTCTATTCTCTTAAAACTGTTTACTGATAACTTGAACATTTAACTGATATGGCTGGACATAGTAAGTGGGCAAATATACAGCACCGCAAGGGTGCTCAAGATGCGAAACGAGGCCAACTGTTTACCAAACTCATTCGTGAAATTACGGTGGCTGCACGTCTCGGTAGTGGTGGATATCCGGCCACTAATCCGCGTCTTCGAGCCGCCATTGATAAAGCTTTAGCCAATAATATGACTAAGGACACGATAGAACGCGCCATTAAACGGGGTGTCGGCAGCGGTGACGGAGATAACTTTGATGAAATTCGCTATGAAGGGTATGGTCCCGGCGGTGTAGCTGTGATGGTCGATTGTATGACTGATAATCGTAACCGTACCGTTGCGGAAGTGCGTCATGCTTTCAGTAAGTGTGGCGGTAATTTGGGTACTGAGGGGTCAGTGGCTTATTTATTTGAAAAATTGGGCGTTTTGAGTTTTCCAGCTGGCAGCGATGAGGAGGTTATTATGGAAGTCGCCTTAGATGCCGGTGCCCAAGATGTGATAGGCAATGAGGATGATTCGTTTGATGTGTTAACGGTGCCGGAGGAATTTTATTCCGTTAAGGAGGCTATGACGAAGGCTAAATTGATAGCCAGTTCGGCTGAAGTGACGATGCGAGCGTCAACCAATATTAATCTTGATTTAGACAATGCCCAAAAGATGTTGAATTTGTTGAATAAGTTAGAGGATTTGGATGATGTTCAATTGGTTTATTCCAATGCGGATATCAGCGATGATATTATGACCCAGTTGTGAAGCCAAAGTTGGAGTCCAAAGCTTTAGCTTTGGTCTGCCCAAAGCTGAAGCTTTGGACTCCAACTGTTAAAAATCATCTGCTTCGGTTTTGAGTTGTTGATATTCGGAATGGTCATGAAATTGTTTAACTAAATCGCTGCGCCCAATTTTACCGAAGTACTCGTGAAAGCTAGAAAAAGGATAATCATGTAGGCTGGTGACATAGTCATGTTTAATGGGATTATTGAGCAAATAATTCAACCGAACTAAGTATTCGTTCTCATTTCGTGGACAATAATCCCAATAATTCCACCAAATCGGTTTTTCGCAATTTGTCGTTTGACTAATTAGAAAACCCGATTGCCCATGAATGCCTTGTATTATTTTCGGTAAATCTTTACCTTTGCGACTGTTACCCAACAAATGATAGTGATTGTCTAAAATCACCCAATGATCCAGCGTCCAACCTTTTTCCTGAAACAGTTTCTGAATCAATTCCAATAACCGACTTTTTACGTGTTCATCCGCTAATAACGGACGCTTGCGATAAATGGCAGCGGTCATAAAATAAGAACTATCATCACAGAAAAAATGAATTGGCGTATTTGAATGTTGCTGATATTCCATCTAATTTTCTCCGTTGTTGTTGGAGTCCAAAGCTTCAGCTTTGGGCCGCCCAAAGCTAAAGCTTTGGACTCCAACTATAGTTGCGTCTTTGTTCCCACGTTTTACCCCCAACCCAATTCCCCCCACCATCCGCTGAAAAGCCCACCGCCCAAATAGCAGCCCCGACCCCACTCAGTCGTTGCTGTAATTGACCATCACGCAACGACCAAAGGTGATTTTCATGGTTATCACCCCCACCGGTCGCTACCATTTGCCCATCTGGACTAACGGCCGTCGCAAATACGGTATTGTCATGGCCTCGGTAGGTCACGATTTCGTTGCCATCGGGGATTGACCAGATGTGTTCTGGATTAGCTGCACAATCCCCCCCACCACAACTAGATACCAAATACCACCCATTCGGACTAAAGGACAGGCTACCTACCTGAGTCAATGTGGCTATCAGTTCCCCGTTCCGCACTCGCCATAGGTGCAAACTGTGGTCATAACTGCCGGTCACCACGCGCTGGGAGTCTGGGGTAAAGGCAACCGCGTAGATGCTTGACTGTTTTTCAGAATAAAATTATAATCCATAAAAATTTTTTTTATCGGTGTCAGTAGAGGGACTTGCAAAACTTCGTCCGTGCAACTATAAATCAATAACTTACAGTAATTAAGTCATCATAAGTTATTGTTTTTCTATAATGGTTCAAGAGTTTTGCAAGAGCCTCAGTATATAAACAATTTTTTTTTAATCAATATGAATTCAGCACAATTTTTATTTATTGTGGTACCGTTGTGACAACTTCACGTATTTTAGGTATCGATCCGGGTTCTAGGTTGACCGGGTTTGGGGTGATTGAGGTTGATGTGGTTAATAAACCGTCCGTGTATGTCGTTAGTGGTTGTATACGTGCGAAGTCCGACTCGTTGCCGGGGCGTTTAGATGAAATCTATACCGGTGTGAATGAGATTATTCATCAGTATCGGCCGACGGTTTGTGCGATTGAGCAGGTGTTTGTGCATAAAAATGTGGCAACCGCGCTGAAATTGGGTCAAGCGCGGGGGGTTGCGATAGTGGCTTGTGTACAACAAGGTTTGGAAGTGTATGAGTACGCTCCTAATCAGATTAAAAAAGCGGTTGTTGGCCAAGGTCATGCCAATAAAATGCAAGTACAGTATATGGTAAAAACCTTGCTCTCGTTGCCCGGAGTCCCGCAGGAGGACGCGGCCGATGCGTTGGCCGTTGCTCTTTGTCATATTCATTCAATAGATAATTAACTATATATATGATTAGTCGTTTGCGAGGATTATTAATAGAAAAGCAGCCGCCCCGGTTGGTGGTTGATGTTCAAGGGGTGGGCTACGAGTTGTTGGCTCCGATGTCTACTTTTTATGGTTTACCGGAGATTAACACCGAAGTCCGTTTATTAACTTATTTGAGTGTGCGTGAGGATGCTCACGTTTTGTACGGTTTTTTGAAGGAATCGGAACGGGAGTTGTTTGGTAATCTGATTCGGGTTAGTGGGATTGGACCCAAGTTGGCGTTGAGTATTTTGTCGTCAATGGAGTTGCCGACTTTTGTGCAGTGTGTCCACAATAGTGACATTGCTCGGCTGACGCGGATACCGGGAGTGGGTAAGAAAATGGCGGAGCGGTTGGTGGTGGAGATGCGTGATCGCTTGAATAGTTGGACGGCAACCCCGTCACCGACGGCACCCTCGGCGGCACCTTCGACTTTGATGCAAGGTATCACGAGTCCGGTTGAGGATGCGATCAATGCGCTGATTGCGTTGGGTTATAAGTCGGCTGATGCCGGTCGTTGGGTTCATGCGGTTGCTGAGGATGGGTTGAGTAGTGAAGTTTTGATTCGTCGTGCTTTGCAGAAAGCTTTGTAACAGTTGAAAGATAGGATAATATTATGATTATTGTTATGCGTTCTAATGTCACCGATGAGCAGATTCACGGTGTTGAGGATAAGTTGAAGTCGTTAGGTTTAACGGCGAACATTTCACGCGGGATTGAGAGGACAATTATTGGTGCCATCGGCGATGAGCGCAAAATACATAAGGAAAGTTTGCAAGCGTTGCCCGGAGTTGAGGAGGTTATGCGTATCGTTAAGCCCTATAAAATTGTCGCCCGGGAATGGCACGAAACGGATACTGTTATCGATATTAACGGCATACCGTTAGGGGGTCAAACGATACAAGTCATTGCTGGACCTTGTTCGGTTGAGACGCAGTCGCAAATGGATTTGGCGGCCGAAGGCGTTGCACAAGCGAGTTGCCGTTTGATGCGCGGTGGTGCCTTTAAACCACGCACTAGCCCTTATGCGTTTCAAGGCAAGGGAGAGGATGGGTTAAAAATATTTCGTCAAGCCGCCGATAAATATAAATTACCAATTGTCACTGAGTTGATGGATGTGCGTTTACTGGATACTTTTTTACAGTATCAGGTTGACGTGATACAAATTGGTACTCGCAATATGCAAAATTTCGATTTACTTAAGGAAGTTGGCAAAATCCATACGCCGGTGATACTGAAACGTGGTTTATCAGCAACGATTTCCGAGTGGTTGATGTCGGCCGAGTATATTGCCGCTGGGGGTAACCATAATATTATTTTGTGCGAGCGCGGAGTGCGAAGTTTTGAGACGGCTTATCGTAATATGTTGGATGTGACGGCTATCCCGGTACTGAAAAAGGAAACGCATTTGCCGGTGATTGTTGATCCAAGCCATGCTGGTGGAAAAGCTTCATTGGTACCAGCTTTGGCAAAAGCGGCGATTGCGGCGGGAGCGGATGGTTTGTTAGTGGAAATGCACCCCTCTCCGTGTGAGGCTTGGTGTGACGCTGATCAAGCGTTGGCACCTGATGATTTGAAGCGATTGATGTTGGAATGGCGAGTCATTGCACAGGCGGTTGGGCGTGAGCTTTGATATTGAGTAAGAAACTTTCATAGTTAGTGAAAATAGGAGCCAAGATGCGATGCCCAGCCTTCTGATTTCCGCCGCTCATAAATCTTCTGGAAAAACGACGATAACTCTTGGACTCTGCGCTGCCCTATCCATATCTAAAAAAGTCCAACCCTTTAAAAAAGGTCCCGATTATATTGACCCGTTGTGGTTAGCCCAAGCGAGTCATCGTCCCTGCTATAATTTAGATTTTTATACGATGAGTCACTCTGAAATCCGAGCAAGCTTTGCACGACATAGTTCTGGTGCGGATATCAGTATTATCGAGGGAAATAAGGGTTTATATGATGGTATGGCTCTTGATGGAAGTGATAGTAACGCGGCTTTGGCTCATTTATTGGATGTCCCGGTTATATTGGTGATTGATACCCAAGGGACGACACGCGGTATTGCGCCGCTGATATTCGGTTATCAAAAATTTGGTCAAAAAATTGATCTGAATGTCAATATCGCCGGTATTATCCTAAATCGGGTGGGCGGAACTCGACATGAGGCTAAGTTGCGGGAGTCGGTGGAGTATTATACGAATGTGCCGGTCGTCGGTGCGGTGCAACGAGATTCTAGTTTGGCTATCAAGGAGCGGCATTTAGGTTTAATGCCGAGTAATGAGGACAATCAAGCACTGGAGAAAATTAACCGGATATCTGAATTGATTGCTGCCCAAGTGAATCTTGAGCAGATACAGAGTCTTGCCAGTTATGCCGGTCCGGCGTTGCAATCCGTTGACGATTCCGGGTGGCCGAGGCGTGAGCCAGATGTTTCAATTGGTATTATCCGTGACGCGGCCTTTGGATTTTATTATGCTGATGATTTGGAGGCACTTCAGGATGCCGGAGCCAAGTTAGTTTTTATTGATGCTTTGCGTGATTCGCGGTTGCCGGCGGTAGACGCGTTGTTTATCGGCGGAGGTTTTCCGGAAACGCTGATGGAACCATTATCTAATAATAACGAGTTAAAAAATGCTATCCGTACTGCTATTGAGCGGGCAATGCCGGTTTATGCCGAGTGTGGTGGATTAATGTATTTGTCGCGTCGATTGATTTGGGGCGATAAAAGTGGTGAGATGGTCGGAGCATTACCGTTTAATACGGTGATGCAGCCTCGTCCACAGGGACGAGGTTATGTCCATTTGCGCGAAACCGGATTGGGATTGTGGCCTTTACTTGATTCCGCCGGGCAGCCAAGCGATTTTTATGCTCATGAATTTCACTATTCTAAAGCCATTGATTTGCCTTCTAATCTCACTTATGCTTATCAAGTTTTGCGTGGGGATGGTATAGATGGCAGCCATGATGGGGTGGTTTATAAGAATACATTAGCCAATTATACCCATTTACGCGCTGTTGGAAACAATCGTTGGACTGAACGCTTTGTTGAGTTTGTTCGCGCCCATCAAAAGGATTCGGAATTTTCAAAATTTGAGAATTTGCCGACTTAAAACCACAATGATGGATTTGTTATTTTACCTAAAAAAAGGAAGAAACTTGATGCCTATATTTTCTGTGACGGAACGAGCGGCTCAGCAGATTCAAAAAGCGGCTGAGCAGGGCAATGTGAAGGATCCGGCTTTGCGTCTTGCGCCTCTGCGTAATGCGGATGGTAGTATTGAATACAACAAAATGGGGTTTGATGATATCAAAGACGGTGATGTACATATTCATACGGAGGGGGTTGATATTATTTTTGAGCCAGTTTACAAGGAGTTACTAGAAGGTGCGGTTATGGATTTTGTTGAAATTGAGGCGGGTAATCCTAGCTTTATCTTCATGAATCCAAATGATCCCAATTTTGTTCCTCCTAAGGAGGATTGATTTTTTGGAAAATATCGAATACTAATCTGTTCCTAAAAAGTTACCCAAAGTGACACATTTCTAGGTAATTCGCTCTCTGTTGAAGACCCCAGAGGGGTGCAACTAGAGTCCTGGTTGAGCAGTCCCAACCGAAGGCATCAATCCCGCCAAATGCGGTCTAATGCAACCACGTACTGTACGAAATAAAAGCAGTCCCTTTCGGGTAAAATAAACATCCAAACCGGAGCTTGAACGCCAATTTACCAACTTTCAATTCAAAATACCAGGTACGAGAAAACTTTTCTCGTTTTGAGCCAACCTGACTCAAATATTTATTTATTATAGGGTAACTGAGTATATTTTTCAAGTCATTAATGCTAATTACAGCCGCTCCCGCTAGTATGTTTGGTGATCCAGCAGCCAAGTTATTTTTTGAAAAATAGTACGAAAACCAAAAATTAAATCCCTTGTATCAAGCGGGTTAAAAGCATGAGCGGGAATTACTGTGCTAATTATTAGACAAATTGTATAAGAAAGTCTAACTTTGTCTAACTTTTTGGTAACAGTTAAATTACTCTTGACAAATAAAATTCAATTGGTATTCGGTGAATTGTTGGTGATGTTTGAGATAAACTTTCCCCTTTTAAAAGATGTTGTTCTTGACATTTTTGAAATCCGATTAAAAAAAAAAGGATTTCTTGTTCAAACTGGAATTTTAGCAATAGGTAACTAATATGAGTGAATTAACGGCAAAACGTTGCAAACCGTGTGAAGGTGGTGTGGAGCCACTGACAAAGGATGAGGCGCAAGGATTGTTGAGTCAGATTCCGGAATGGAGCCTGAATGAAACGGCTACTGAAATCAGTAGAACCTATAAGTTTAAAAATTATTATGAAACAATGGCTTTCGTAAATGCGGTGGCATGGATTGCTCATCAGGAAGATCATCATCCAGATTTGGAGGTAGGTTATAGCCGTTGCTTGGTGCGTTATTCGACTCATGCCATTGGGGGCTTATCAGAAAATGATTTGATTTGCGCGGCGAAAGTGGACGCTTTGCTCGCCCCGCCTGAAAGTGCGTCATTTGCTTGTCAAATTTAACAATCATTTGGATTTGTTATAGTAACATTCCTATATTTTTGTACCATTTTTAGTGTCAGTAAAAGGACTCATAAGGTAAAAAATCACCTATTTTTTGGAACATTTTTATAGGAATGTCACTATATAACTACAAGGATTATTTTTAGAAAGGATTTAAGGAATCGGATTGGAACATTCTCCTTGAAACTGAAAAGAAAAAATCCCTTCTAAAATATAATCCTTGTAGTTTTACTAACGAGGAGGGCAAGAAAATATTTTGCCCACCTATTTAAAAATATTTGTTGACAAATTAAATTCACTTTAAATTCAATTTGTTATTGATAACAAGCGTTTCAATGGCGCGTTAAGTCAGTAAAATTTTTGACAAACAGTTGGTTTCTGTTATAATGCTCAGCCTGACAAAGCTGAAGCTTTGCACTCCAACGCACAACGTACTCGATTTATGGAAGCTATTGTAAAAAAGCTTGACAGCAATATAATAACACTATAGAATGAACCTCTCTTTTTGAAAGAAGGGGCTATAGCTCAGCTGGGAGAGCGCTACAATGGCATTGTAGAGGTCGGCGGTTCGATCCCGCCTAGCTCCACCAAATCATTTCACTTTGTCCCCATCGTCTAGTGGCCTAGGACATCGCCCTTTCACGGCGGCAACAGGGGTTCGACTCCCCTTGGGGACGCCATCTTTTCTTTAAGTCCAAGCTAAAGCTTGGACTCCACTTCTATTCATCAATTTCCTACCTAATTTCATTTTCACCGTTCTTGCAGTTTGATCAGTCAAAAAAATCAACAAAAAATGGACAACATCATCGCCAATTTTGAAGCTCTGTTGGCAAATGGGCAAGACAACGTTATGTTGCGCTTTGGATTAGGTAATGCCTATTTTAAGCAAAAAGATTTTGCCACTGCGGTGAACCACTTTGCTAAAGCATTGGAATTTGATCCCAATTATTCCGCCGCTTGGAAAGGTTATGGCAAAGCCTTGGCCGAAAATCAACAAATTCAACCAGCGATTGAGGCTTATCGACAAGGCATTGCGGTTGCTGAAAAAAAGGCGGACAAACAGGCAGCTAAGGAAATGAAGGTTTTTTTAAAACGCTTACTAAAAAATGGGTCATAAAACCAAAAAATCCGATTTTTTGGAAAAATCGGATTTATAATAACCGGCATTAATACTCCGTAGATTGAATATATAGCCGGTTTACCTCACTCACTCAATTACAAAGCCTCTTCGCCGGTTTCTCCGGTGCGAATACGAATGGTTTGTTCCAGGGCGGTGACAAAGATTTTACCATCCCCAATCTTGCCAGTATTGGCCGCTTTCGTAATAGCTTCAATGACTTGTTCAAGCGAATCTTCACTGACAGCCGCTTCAATTTTCACCTTCGGTAAAAAATCCACCACATATTCTGCCCCACGGTACAATTCCGTATGACCCTTTTGACGACCAAACCCTTTGACTTCAGTCACCGTGATACCTTGCACACCAATTTCAGAAAGTGCTTCTCGCACATCATCCAGTTTGAAAGGCTTAATAATGGCCGTTACCATTTTCATAAAAATTTCTCCTCAATGGAAGGTTTTCAACATAAGGGACTTGAAAAAAATAACCCCGCTTAGAAATCACTCTTCAATTCAATCAATAAGTTTTTTTCGTACTAGGTACACCTGGTACTCATAGTTCCGATTTCTGGACAAATATACCATTACATAAAATATTTTCACAATCCGATTAAAAAATCCGATTTCTCACCACACCAGGTTTAACATTGATTGTCCACAATAAGTCATTTAATATATTGATGCACAATGGCATTGATGCGTAACTGTACACGTTTTTGCCAATTTTTCATACCCAAGCGGCGCGATAGCACATTTTGTAGATACAAACCAAAAGAATAGCGGCGAATTCGGAACAGATTTTTATACCAGCGATTTTGTATATACATTCGCCGGCGCAACCAATGAGTGATTTTTAACAGTGGCAAGCCGCTTAAAGGATAACCTCTTTCGGTTAACATGGTAGCGATTTTACATTCTGCTAATTGTATTTCATAGTCGGTTAATTGCTTACGCCATCTTTCTTTGATGCTTGGATCTGGTGAACTATAGGTGGAATGTTGGGCATAATCAAACATCGCCTTATCAAAGGGCACACCGATAAAATCACAGATTTGGGTCAATACTTGTTCAGGCGTTTGAATCAGTTCTTCATAGTATATTGTGATTTGCTGCTCTGGCAGCAACTGAGTACTGAGTTTTTGCCAGAGACGTTCTGCAACTATCCAGAGATCGGTGCTGGTAAACATATTACCAGCCCAGCCCATAAAAATATTGGACCGTGCAACATCGCGCCCATCACGGAGAATATGAATAAATTTGGCTTTCGGCCAAATCTTGATCAAATGATGGAATTTATGATGTACGGTAGCCCCGACGATGGGTTTGTTATCGCGCTGCTGTTTTTGCAGCAAAAAATGATTAACCAAGGCGGGATAATCCAAACTTGGGTCAATGAGAAAACCGGTACTCAAAAATATACGGTGATAAGCCAAATATTCATAATAGGTCGATAAATCCGGCCAGTTGCCATCGGCATCTATTCGATCAACGGCAAATTCAAATTCATAGTTAAAAGCGATTTGGGGATGATGATCGAGCATTAAACGTAATAAAGTCGTGCCTGATCTTTCAGCACCGACTAAAAAAATGGGAGAGGAAATGTTCATATCTTGAATGCCCGTATATATGCTTGCTCGTTAAAATCGGTGAGGTACTTGTTCAGCCCCAAATTTCACTGAAATTTGGAGATGAAAAGCTAAAGCTTAGAAATCCGATTTTAAAAAAATCGGATTTCTTTGTCCATCATTCAAATTTCAAATTTCCTAGCTTAACAGAAAAATTATTTTCCTTGATTCCTCAAGAATCATTTCAAAATTCGGCGGAATTGAAAAGGCTGACGTTTTTGTGATAAGTTGCTTGTTGGTTTATTTCCCAAACTGTCTTGCCTGCTATGTAAATAACCCTCGCTCCAACCAACCAGCAAAAAGAATAATGGCTCAGTTTGGTGCCCCATCCAGACGGTTGCAATAGCCACAAAATACAATATGTATATACTCAACAAGGTAAAGCCAAGCGAACTGCCCGGTAGTTCGGGAAGGGGTTGCAACATAGCATGGATAAATAACCGTACCATCATAGTTAAGAAAATGGCCACAAAAAAGACCAGTGTTGTTATCCCATGTTTTAAAAACAACAGTAAAAAATAATTGTCGATAGACCATTGATGCTTGCCAGCGGATGGCATACCAAAGCGTCCCCATCCCCAAAAAAAGCGTTCCATCGCAATATCAATATAGTCAACCACCAATTGCCAACGATAAGCGACTGTTTGGTGTGCCTTAGTTTCAGCATTAGCCGGGTCTATTGAAGCATAGCCTACAAACCAAGTCATTACTGGAATGCCAACGATGATCACAAAAGCGACCAGAATCCAAAAAATGGTCCAACGTTTTTTTGAAAGACCTATCAAAGGTATAAAGGCTGCTGCGAAGGCACCGATGATCGGGCCGCGTGTCAACGTCATAAAGGCACCAGTAAAGATTCCCAAGCTCAAGAATTGTCCTAAAGGAATAGGGAGCATTGGTAATTGACGGATACGGGACGGCCAAGCTTGACTCCATTGCAGCCAACGCTGAATGCGATATCCGGTCCACATAACGAGACCCGCTAAAATTTCATGTTGGTAAGGGCCGTTTGCCCGTATCATTCCCCAGCGCATGCTGGCTGTATTCTGCCAACCTTGACCACCAAAAAAGCGGCCTAACACATATTGTGCCGGTGTGTAGCGTGACAACGTGACAAATTGAATAGCCAATACTCCGGCGACAAGGAATAGGGTCAAAGTAAGACTTTTAGCAAATGCCTCACGCAATCCAGCCGGTTCAATTAAACTTTTAGCCAGTATATACGGGCATATAACCGACGCACTAAAGTTAAGTACAAAATTCTGGTAATGGGGGCGTCCTTCTGGACTGAGGGATTCTGAATAAATAACTGACAAGGCATAGCCAAAGATTAATATATCGGCGAATGAAAAACGCCAGCCCGGTTGTCCCCGTATCAACCAAATCCCCATGATGGCCAACATAGTTGCTGTACCAAAATTAGGATCGGGAAATCCTGGTACCTTCCAGCGGTAATAATCTGGAAAAAAGAGTAAAACCGGAACATACACGTAGATAAAAGCCTTATGCACTGATTGCGTCCAAGCAATGTACGCTGCAAAAATCGCCGGTATTAATATAATAATAGACACACGAATTTTGCTCCTAGAAACGAGTACAGAAAGGTAACATGTACTAGCTGAGGGACTTGCAAAACTCCGACATGCAACTATAAATCAATAACTTATCGGTCATTAGGTACCAGTAAGTTATTGTTTTACCATAATTGCTCAATAATTTTGCAAGAGACTCAGCTATTAAAATTTTTTTATCGCGTGGAATGTAACCTCTCAAATGAACGGAGGTAAAACACTACCTATAAACCATAAAATTAATCAATCTGGTTAACCGGTTTTTGATCGTTTTAGGACAAGAAGACAATTTTGTTTCAAGTTTCACTTTGTCTGTCATCCTCATTCGATTTCCTTCAAAGAGGGGACCTACCGTTAAAAATTCATCCCGTTTGACTTTTTCTATCACCGGTTCTAAGTTAATTTGTAGTTCATCTTGAATCAGAGTCAGAGTCTCAACCGGTTGCCCTATTAAGGCTTCATATTTCACTTCCACTACCTGGTGTTTTTTCTTGAGTCGATAAACGACAAATTGACACAACAGATTGACCAGCAAATAAAATAAATTTGCCGATAACCAAGACTTGGATACGTGTGGTATTCCTTTCTTAGCAAAGGATTTCACCACATTTCTTGGATCGCGTTTCAAGTAAATAAACTGAATTTCGTAAGGGAGAATATTAACCAATTTGAGCGCTCGGTACGGATACTTAGATGAATCAATTATTGTAGACTGCTTTATATTCTCAAATATTGTTTCATATAAGCTTGAAACAAAGTGGCTATAGCGATTCCATTCCTTTTTGTCAAAGCCTAAGTTAAAAATACCAGTATGGTATTCATATTTTTTACTTAGCTGCTTTAATTGAGTAAACTCAATGCCTTCAGGGAATTTATCCTTCAAATGAGTGCCGATTTTATTCCAGAATAAAAAAGTGGGAGAATTTTCAATGTGGCACCAATAACTAGGTATTCCCTGCCTCACGATGTACCGATTGATTTCTCCACCACTCAGAATATCTTCACCATTACCAAGTAAAATATCTAAGATAGTTGAACCACTTCGGCCAACGCCTATAATATAAATGACTTTCTTGCGATTTTCTTGCGACATAACTTTCTGCTCATTTCGCTTATCAGGCTCTACTTGACAGTCTACATTCAGGACATCAATTAGGTCATTCATTGAACTATTTGTAGCTATCTTCCTATTTTATAAATAGGAGTATTTTAAGGTTACAATTTTATAGAAATTTGTAGAAATATATAGACAAAAGAGCCTCTTGCAAAACTCTTTTTGAAAGTTTCCTTTAGTGTAACCAGTTGCTCTTAACATTCAACCCCTATCGGGGTTGTCCCAGGTTTCACCTGGGGTAAAAGCAAGAGGCGAGTGGGGTTATTTTTTTAACAATATCAACCCCGTAGGGGTTGAACGTTAAGAGCAAGAGGTGAAACCTGGGGTTTTGCAAGATCCTCAAAAGTCAATAAATCTTCAAACGTGTGTAGGGATGCAACCAATCCAATATCCCCTCGCCGACCTTCAAGACTAATTGATTGAAGGAAAACTTAGGGTTACTTTTACGGAGAATGTTATACGCACCATTGGCATCGGCATTGACAGCAGTGTCATTTGGTGAACGATATAAGCCGCGTTTAACTCGTTTGCCACTGAATGAATGTGTCTTTTTAGGCAAAGAATCACTATCAACAAAACGTAGCAAATGAAGTGTAACTCTCATCTGTTACTTCTAACGTCATGTCATGTAACTCAAGTTTATAACGCAGTTTATCTATTTCCTTCCCGAGAGATAAATTCACGAAGTTTAGATTATACTGCACACAGGCACAAATTAAACTTTTTTTAGGGCGAGCTTTTGTAGGGTGGGCTTTCGTCTTTTCTTGCCCACCGGCATCATTAGTAAAAATTCAGTTTGTGCCGTGCCGAGTATATAACAAATTTAAAATAACTGTAAAAAACAAGATGAAGAAAAGAGAACTCAAAAAAAAAGCAATATTAATACGCTTGCTCAATAAAAATTTGGTCCGGAAAGCTTTTCGGTCATTTTCTTGAAAAATAGCACGACAAGCCAAATTGAAATCCCTTGTATCAAGGGCCTGTTAAAAGCATGAGCGGGAATTGCCGATAGTTAGTCAGTTCGGTTCGATTAAAAATTTTTAGATAAGTCTATAATATCACTCACACCGACAAAACCGCCCGTTGTTTTTCAAGCAATTGGCTAATGCCATCTTTGGCAAGGTTTAACATAGTTTGCAGCTCCTCTTGGCGAAAAGCATGTCCCTCCGCAGTGCCCTGAATTTCAACATAAGCCAAAGCATCATTCATAATAATATTCATATCCGTTTCCGCCTCCGAATCTTCCTGATAATCCAAATCTAAAATCGGCGCCCCTTTATAAATTCCAACGGAAATAGCTGCGAGAGAGCCATGAATCGGATTGGTACGGATGAGTTTCTTGTTGAGCAAACTTTGCATGGCATCAACCAATGCCACATAGCTGCCGGTAATAGCGGCAGTGCGCGTGCCACCATCGGCTTGAATCACATCACAATCAAATGTCACAGTACGCTCGCCCAAGGCTTCTAAATCGACGACTGATCGTAGCGAGCGCCCAATTAACCGTTGAATTTCTAAAGTGCGCCCACCCTGTCGTCCCCGGCTCGCTTCGCGGGGAGTCCGCTCATGAGTAGAGCGAGGCAACATACCATATTCAGCCGTTATCCAACCGCTTTTTTTATTTTTCAAAAATCGAGGCACTCGTTCTTCAATACTGGCGGTACATAGGACTTTGGTTTGTCCAAATTCAGCTAAGACAGAGCCTTCGGCGTGTTTGGTATAGTGACGAGTCAGGTGAATTTGACGAAGTTCATTCGCCGATCTGCCGCTTGGACGTATAAATTTCTCTTTTTTGGACATTGGTAATTGGTAATTATAAAATAATCAATGAGTTATAAAAAACGGCGGTGAGACAGCACCGGTATCAACTGTCGGCACTTTTGTCATTTAACTTCGCTCACCTTCTGTTCGATCTTTGCTATAAATCTGTTCACTCAATAGTATAAGTATCTAAGTATCTATCTGAGCAAAACCGGTATTTGATAAATCCCGTTTTTTGAAAAAAAAGAATATTTGATTTTCAATTAGGCAACTCCAAATAAATAAAATACCCATTCGGGGTAACCACAAGGGATTACCCCTACGAACCCTCAATGACCGTAGGGGCAATCCTTTATGGTTGCCCCTTTATGGTTGCACCATAAGGGTATATTATTTTTTGGGAGTTACCTAAGTTATTGTTTTTCTATAATGGCTCAAAAGTTTTGCAAGTCCCTCAAATGATATCTATTTTTCCATTTTTTGACGGTCTCGTCGTCAAATCTTTTCATATTTTTGCAAGAGGCTCTTGAGGAATTCATTTATGAGAATATTGAGTCAAAATATGAGGATTTAGATGAATGCGATGAGATGATTCTCAGGAAATTTCTGAAAATTTAACAGAGTTGAGGGACTTGCAAAACTCCGACGTGCAACTATAAATCAATAACTTACCGGCCATTAAGCACTGGTAAGTTATTGTTTTACTATAATGGCTCAATCGTTTTGCAAGAGGCTCAGTTTACAAGCTTTTATACATAAATTAAACCAAGTTTAAAAAAAACTATGTGTATGAAGTATGGTAACGACCACTATTAATGGCAATGATTCAATAACATCTCTATTCAAAAATATTCGCATCAAAAAACTTTACATTGATAAAAATGTCAAGTAAAATTTATTGGAGTTTGAGAGCGGTTAGCCTTCCGCACACTTCGCTAAAAAATGGGTTCCCACAAAGTAACCCTAAGCTACAGCAAGGCTATAATGGGCTGTTCGTTCCCATGTTCGGATTTATTGGATAATAAGTTTTTTATTTAAGTTTATGATGATTGAAGACTAAACTCAAATATTTTGAATTATATAAAAACTCAAATATTTAAGTTGATTAAGGACTATATGGGAAAAATATATATACCCCCAAGTCCCGTATAAAAGCGAAAATGAGTACAAGGCAAACTTTGTACGAAAAAACAGCGTAATAATTGAAACACGTCAAGTTAGAAACAAGTTTTTTGAAAAACTGTATTTTGTTTTATTTTGTATTCGAGGTTCAAGTTTTTTATACTGAATAAACTTGAACCTCGAAAGGTATATTAAGTACCCGCCCAGAAGTTTTCAGGTATCGTTTAATACATAAACGATTGTTTTTATTCGCTTTATTTTTTAAAAATATATGAAAGGGTACTTATTTAGTTAGCCGCAAATCCTTAATGACCATTTTAATTGCCATTTTTAGGTTAGATTAAAAGGTTTTGAAATTTAAGGTGAATAGTATATTATGAAAAGCTTATATAATGCGAATGAAGGTTGAATTGAATCATAAAAAATCAATGACTTATGAGGGACTTGCCAAACTCCAAACGCAACAATAAATCAATAACTTACATGCCATTATCTACTCGTAATTCATTGAGTTATCGTTTTTGCACAATAGTTTTGCAAGAGACTCTTATAAAACAGCATTTGATTTTTATGTTCAAGATTTTATTCAAAAAACCTGAACATAAAAGTGATTTTATCAATCAGTCTTTGTTCATTTTTCAATTTTATATCAATATTTGCATTATATTGAGAAATTAAAATTCTCCTGGTTCACTCATTAAAAGAGGTATTTTCGATGGAACAAAGCTATTATGACACGGTTACTCAATTAGAAAATATGCCGGTTAACAAAGAATACCTGCAAGGTTGGATGGGAGGATATTTGCAAAATCCCATGCGTGAAGAGCAACGTGTGACAGAAGCCTACGAATCAGGCTATGCCGACGGCGGCAACGGTGCCATTGAATCGGCGAAAAAATGGCTCGAAAAATAAACCAAAATTCATATAGTTTGTAAGAATAATCTTTTGGCCTAAAGTTCGGTCAGGTTTAACCTGACCGGTCTAATTATTTTCCAAAGGAAGTTGGCCGACAATAAAAATCTATTCAAAAGTCCATTATCAACAAGGTATACTTTGCGCCGTCACACAAGTGCTTTTTTGGTCATTTCAACTGGATAGCACTGGGGTTATTGGATGGGATTGCTTGAATTTCAAACTGTCTTGGGACAAATTGGGATCGTCAGTGATCGGTCCTATGCTCCAAAGCTGCTATGGTAAGTACCCGTTCATATATTTTTCAAAAATAAAGCGAATAAAAACAATCGTTTATGTGTTCAAAATACCTGAACACTTCTGGACGGGTACTTATGCCTCTATTCTTGCAATGAATCACATCTAATTAATTTTGTTGAACCAGTAATAAGTTATTTTTAACTCACTTGACATGCCATCAGTAAGCAATTGGAAATAAATAACTCCTCGGTTTTTGCTTTTCATGGCATTATACAATTACCACTGAGTCATGTCGAAATCAATGAGTTATTGATTTCCAATTCCTAAGTCATTGATTTAAAAAATCCAATTCAACGGTCCCAGTGCCGAACATCTATAGGAATCAAAAAATGAATTTTTTAAAAAAATTATTCACTGCTTTTCGGGGCATAACTACTGAAGTAGGTGAAGTTATCATTGATACACAAACCATACGAATTTTGGAGCAAGAAGTGCGTGACGCTAAAAAATATCTTGATGAAGCGAAAGAAAATCTTGCTAAGGTGATAGCTGAACAAATGGGAATTGATCGTGAAATCAAACGCCTTAGCAAATCCATTGAAGAATACGAAGGATATGCTATACAGGCACTAGATAAAAGTAATAATAAATTGGCGGAGGAAATAGCAGAAAAAATCGCTGTTCTTGAAAATGAATTGAATGCCCAACAAAATGTGCTGGAAAGCTATAACTTTAGCGTCACCACCTTAAAGCAACATATCAAGGAAACAGAGCACAAGATCAAGTCGATAGAACGTGAAATCAACGTGGTAAAAACGACGGAAAGTGTACAAAAAGCTAATGTGGCTGCTACAAAATTTTCTGGCTCCACCTCAACACTACAATCAGCCTCAGAATCACTAGAGCGGATTAAAAAGAAACAGCAACAGAAAACCGATCAAATGAAGGCGGCTCGTGAATTGCAGGAACAAGAATCAGGTGGGGATTTGCCAGAAAAGTTGCGCGAATCTGGAATTGTGCAAGACAAAGTTTATAGTCATTCGGTGCTAGAACGTATTAAAGCAAAGCACTCCGACAGTAAAAAAGATATTCATTTATAAGCATTATTCCCGTTTTCACGGACAAATACAACGGATACTGGAAATAAAACGGATAGTGTTCAATCCATTGTGCAAAAACGTCAAAACCAAAGCAAAGTCCTACTATTGTTAATAGTTAGTAAAGCCTATTTTCTTGCAAAATTCTAGGGCATAAACTATAAAACAATCACTTACAAAGAAATAAACCATCTAAGTTATTGAACCTTTTAATTGCCATTTTTAGGTAGGATTCAACTAAAAATGGGTATAACGTTACCAACCGAAGCTGCTCATAAAACTCACTTGCCCCTTATCCCTATTTAATTATTCTTCTCCGCCGGACAAATAAATGATTTGATAGTTCTAGTAAGTAGTGATGACAGCAATTCCCTAAAAATATTAAAGAAATCGGATTTTTATTGAGTGTGAAATTTTATTCATATTTTTTAAGCCTTATAACTTAAAAAATACTCTTCCGGTTGAGAAAAATCTCTGTCAAATCATTACATGTTTTTAGGATTACTAATGAATTTTTTTGTGATATTTGAGATTGGGATAAGGCGAATTGTTTAAAAAGACATGTCCCCACTCCAATTTCTAGGTTATAGCGCACTGATCGTTGTTGCTCTTTATCTGGGTTATGTGGTATCAACGACTCTTGTTTCGTTACTTTGGTATTTAGCCAAAATAGTCATTTATGGCACGTTGCTGGCAATCATAATATGGTATTTATACCAGCAAGGTTTTTTTGAATTTTTGAAAAAAAAATTTAAATGAACTGATGTCGAGCCAGGTACTCATGTTACGCGCTTCCAATAAACTCTCAGGATTAATTAACTTAACAATGTCATATTATCGGGAGTACAAGGCGGCGTACCTTGTACAAAAAACGGCCGAAGAATCTCGTTCATTTCCGGCGAACCTGGTACAAAAAATGGCGTTGGTTATTAAAAGGTGTTGTAGGCTCAAGCTTTTTGGAAAAAACTTGAGCCTACAATCATATTTGAATTGAAATGAGTTCAAATAGACCGCATTTAAAACGTAACCAATTGATTTATCAATCATATTCTATATAACTGTTATCAACCAATCTATCAACCAACCATTAACCATTTTCAAAGTGATTTCGCAACAAGTTGATTGATGGCGACATCAAACGGACAGTGGTATATTCAAGATGCAACAACTAACAAGCCGTGCAACAAGCCTTAATCAAATCAATCCAGCTATTAAAATGATTTTACCTCAATTGGTTGGCTTAGCTGTCCTTGATATTGGCGGTGGTAAATATAATGCGAATAAAATTTACGCGGCTGGACTTGGTGTAAAATTATATGTTTACGATAAATTCAATCGTTCTGAAGCGGAAAATATGCAAGCATTAACATGTAATCCGAAAGCAATTATTTGCAATAATGTACTGAATGTGATTGATGATGGGCAAGCAATGCGAAATGTTATCGCTTTGTGTGCCGATTATCAAGTTCCTTGCTATTTCACCGTTTATGAAGGGAATAAGTCAGGTATTAGTGGTCCTTCAAAAAAAGGCTGTTGGCAACGTAATTGGAAAGCTGCTGATTATATTCCAATATTAAAAAAATATTTCCATCACATTGATTGTAAAAGAAAACTTATTATTTGCCAATGATAGGAAATAAGTGCCCGATCATAATTGATCGTATTGGTTCAGAGCAATACCATTTTCAAGCATAGTTCCTTAGAGATGCTGCCAGAAAAAACTTGCACAGCTTAGGGAAGTGAGGATATATTTTGCACCGTTAGGCGGTTGCGGGAAAATAATATACCCGTAGATAAACACTCGGTTTTTTTCAGTTGGTGTGGGTATTTTATTTAGCCGCAACCGCCTTACAACCGTTACAGTTTTTGTAAAATCGTTTTTTTATTTTTTGAAAAAGGCGGGGGGGATTTTTCAAAAAACTTATGACGGTAGACAGTATCACATTACCCGTTGGTAAGCTTAAATAGTTGTTTTTATTGGAGTTCATTTTGGAAAAATCTTATATTTCCAGCATCGTGTTATTTATTTGGGTACAGTTCTTCTTATGACAAAATATTTCAATAATCTTTTAATATCAACTACATTTATAGTCTCTGATGAGAAAAATTGACTAACTTATTGTTATTAAAAAAATTAAAAAATAGTTTGTCATAAAAGCAACCGCACCCTATTTATTTTAAGGCTTATCTACCCGCCTGACACCGAAACATAGAATATAACTCATCACGAGAGGGGGCCGTGAAATACTTGGGCATTATGGTTTCTACCGCATGTGGGGTAATACCCAATTGCGGCAAAGAATGATGTTTGGTACAGACGCTATCCACTTTTGATGAATTATAATTATCTTGTGAATAGAGCTTACCAGGCAGTCTTTCCAACACACGCGAAGCTACAGAGGAGCTTTTATTCCCCAAAGAGATTATGCGACGTTTTAGCCCCATCAGATTGGCCGTATAAGCCACCAATTCCTGTAATGTATAAACTTTAGGGCCACATAAATTGTAGCGTTGTCCATAATGTTGTGGATTATCAATTGTTTGCACTATCGCGTCTACAACATCATTCACCCACACTGGAGCAATTTTAGTATGTCCAGATGGTAATATAAACAGATACGGAAAAATACGCAAAAAGGTTGCAAAAAGGTTAAAAAAAGAATCATCCTCACCAAAAATCACTGATGGCCTGAAACTGGTAACGTGTAAACCCTCAGCAGCATGAATCAAATCCTCAGCCTCACCTTTAGTACACAAGTAATGGCTGGTTCCTTGTTTGGCATCAGCGTTTAAGGCACTGATATGTAATAATCGTTTAATGTGGTTTTTGTGACAAGCAGCAATCACCTTTTGAGGCAATTCGACATGAGCTTTACGAAATCCA
>Ga0233403_10000380_pt1 | contig 20932 bp, 17 predicted proteins | sample Na_oxic_1_MG_FD_179866 | JGI IMG/M metagenome (GOLD analysis project Ga0233403, IMG submission 179866) | Seawater microbial communities from Saanich Inlet, British Columbia, Canada - Na_oxic_1_MG | ecosystem: Environmental > Aquatic > Marine > Inlet | place: Canada: British Columbia | collected...
ATTTGCCAAGCATCAAAATCCGGCCTTCAGTAAAAATATCTGCCACAGCAAAGAAAAATCAGGACTCCGGGGCAAAAAGTGATGTGTTGAAGAAAGCATATCAGAAAGCTCGCAAGGAGCCTGCGGTTGTCGACTCAGTCAAGTCAAAATACAAAAAGGGAGATGTCATCCGAAACGCACGCATCGTCAAGGTTGGTGAGAAGTATGAAGTAAAGATTAAGGGACAGAAACAGCCGGCAGCTTTAATCGGCAAACCGCCCATGTATGCAAGTGTGATGAATGTCGTTGTTGCAAAAATTGAAAATGGCATTGTAGCGGAGGTTCGCAAAAAATGATGGTGAGTACGGTACTGCCACACCCTCATGCAGTGACAGAGGACGAGCTTTCCGGGTTTGTGAAGTTAGCGAAAAGCTATCGCCTCAATGGGCGATATGAAGATGCCATTGAAACCTTGAAGCAGGCTTTGGATTATGCACGGGAAGATCAGGAAGCTGAAGTTCTCAATGAATTGACATTTATTTGTGATGAGCTGACAGAGCGGGCCGGAGAATATTTCGAAAAGGATCAGCATGAAGATGCGGTCAGTTTATTGAAACAGGCATTAGAAGCTGCTCAGGAAGAAGAACGAGAGGCTGATATCTTTTATAAGATTGCAGTTGTTTATGATGATTGGAAAAGATATGAGCAGGCCATTGAATTTTATGAGAAATTTCTGGAGATCAAGAGGGATTCTGAAGATGCACTTTATAATATTGCCACTATTTACGCTCAGAAGTTGGAAGAATATGAAAAGGGAGCCGAATATTATAAAAAATATCTGGACATCAGACCGGATGACCCGGATGCCTTTTTTCATTTGGGTGTTTGCCATGAAAAATCAGGAGAATCAGAGGATGCGCTTTTGGATTATCGGAAAGCCATTGATCTTCAATCTGAGAATGAGATTATAATCTATGAAAATATTGTCCTGTACGCACTGGCAATACGAAACATAAATCCTCATGATACAGAAAACCTTTACACTCTCGGAATTGCCTATCAGGAATTAAAAGATGTTGACAAGGCAATTCAGTATTACGAAAAAATTCCTGATATTGATTCTGAACATACGGATGCATATATCGCAATAGGCAATGTATATGCAAAATCAGAGAAATATGAAAAGGCTATCCAATATCTTGACAAGGCATTGAGCATCAAAGATGATCCGACAGTCTCTGCTTTTAAAGAATCTTTAAATAGTTTGGTACAGAAACAGGAGTTTGAAGAAGAAGATACAATAAGTGACGAAGATAGTGGAACAGCCATTGAAAAACCCTACGATCCATCTGATATCAAGGTGGATATGACCCCTTTCACGGTCTTTCAGATCATGCGTAAAATAAAACTGAATGAGATTAATCTCCAGCCCGATTTCCAAAGACATATTATCTGGGATGACACAAGGCAGAGCCGGCTGATTGAGTCCGTCCTCATTCGCATTCCGCTCCCCGCGTTTTATCTGGATGCCACAAATGATGACGAATGGATGGTGGTGGACGGCCTGCAACGATTATACACGCTGGACCGCTTTTGCAACAGAAACGAGTTAAAACTTATCAATCTGGAATTTCTGACAGAATTGGAAGGCAAAACTTTTGACGACCTGCCCCGGAGATTTCAGCGTCAGATTGAGGACCATACCCGGTTGAATTTTTATATCATCCAGCCTGACACGCCCTCCAGGGTCAAGTTCACCATATTTTACCGTATCAACACTGGCGGACTGATTCTCACACCCCAGGAGATAAGGCATAGCCTGTTTCAAGGCAAATCAACAGACCTTCTCAGGCAATTGGCGGATTCGGACGCATTTAAGGCGGCCACAGCAAATTCAATCAGAAGCAGGCGCATGGAAGACCGGGAGTGCATTCTGCGCGCTCTGGCCTTTCATATCAGAGCTTATACAGAATACAACACCCATGATCTGCACGGATTTTTATGCGATATCATGCAGCACATCAACAAATTGCCTGATGAGGAACTCGAAAAACTGGAGATGCTTTTTACCCAAACAATGCACAAAGCCGAAGCGGTTTTCGGAGATTACGCATTTCGCAAGATATATCAGAGGGGCGGACAAAAATATCCCATTAACAAGGCCCTGTTTGAAGTATGGTCGGTGTCATTGATGAAATACGATATGAAATATCTGAAAATCAGTAAAGATGAAATCATAGAAAGTTTTGCAGAGATTCTGAATACGGATGCAGAATTCGCCAAATCCATATCCCAGGGGACAGGAAGTGCAAACAAGGTCAGAAAGCGTTTCAGCACCATTGAGAATTTACTGTTGAGGATTATGGAATGATAACAAAATTGGAAATTCAGGGCTTTAAATGTTTTAAAAGCCAGAAAATAAAATTGGGCAGGCTCACTTTGCTCGCAGGTGCCAATGCAACCGGAAAATCAACAGTCATTCAGGCATTGCTCCTGTTAAGGCAGTCTGTGAAAGATGCCACTATTGATGAACTGATGCTCAACGGCAACCTTATCAATATCGGCACGGCAGAGGATGCGCTGTGTACCCGGAGTGATCAGGATAGCATTGTATTTTCACTGACGACGGCAGAGGGAGATCGGGTTTCTTTTGAATTTGATTATCCCAGAGGCGAACCGGAGCAATATACTTTGACATGCAGCGCTACACATACCAGCCCTCCGATTAACCTTTTTACGAAAAGTCTTACCTATTTATGTGCAGAAAGACTCGGGCCGAGACTGCTTTATCCGATGACCCGTTTGCAGTCTGATGAGACGGATATCGGAATTCAGGGGGAATTTACCACTCACTGCCTTTCAGAATTCGGTCACAAATCCGTCGCTAACAGCGCGCTGCTTTTTTCTGAAAGCGATACAGATAAAACTCTTGTTAATCAGACAAGATTATGGATGGGGCATATCGTTCCAAATCTGGATATTGAGTCCGAGAAAATCACTCAGGCAGATCAAGTTCGGTTAGGGCTGAAAAATTTGGGAACGGATACGGATTTCCTCCGTCCGACCAATACGGGTTTTGGTATCAGCTTCTCCCTGCCGATTGTTGTCGGCGCTCTGATTTCCAAGCCGGATTCCATATTTATCGTGGAAAATCCCGAAGCCCACTTACATCCGGCCAGCCAGTCAGAAATGGGAAAATTCCTTGCACGGTCAGCGGCCGGCGGTGTGCAGGTTATTATAGAAACCCACAGCGACCATATTTTAAATGGAATTCGGATCGCTGTGGGCCATGGTCTCATCAACGCTGATGATGTTTCAATGCAGTTTTTCGCAAGCCCCGAAAAAGATGATTTTCAGGTGTCAGGCCCGAAGATTGATTCCAATGGCCGTATTGACCAATGGCCGGCCGGCTTCTTTGACCAAATTGAAAAGGATTTGTTGGAGTTACCCTGAATGCATATTATGATTAATGAACTTTCCTTTACAGGACAGATTCAAAACAGAGATGATATCCCTGAATTAATAGGAAGCATCGTCAATATATTAAGAGGGCTTGCGCCAATCAGACATGATGATCCTGTATGCGGTCACAGTGATTTGTACAGTCGTGAGTTATCATCCGGCTATACTGTTGATGAGTGGCTAAGGTCAATATTCTCAAAGGGTGGCAAGTTCCGTGACAAGATGAGGGAATTTCTCATCACAACGAAAAAAGGGCCGTTCACAGATGTAATGCTTGATAAAGCCCTTGAATATCATGAGGCTTTGTTTGATGACAAAGATATCTCATCAAGTTCTGTGGCCGGGGCCGCATATTTTAAAGGCACTTTGGTGAGTCTTAAAAATTCAGCGGGTTTTGAACAAGACCCTATCTGCGTAAGTTTCAGTGCAGAAGGAAAACCTTATGAAGATATGGAAGTTCAAAATCTGACAGATGTCTCACAAATTCATCAGGTGCGTCCTGAATATGTGCCGTCCCCCAAACATGCCCGCGGGGATGGGGAACATTTATGGACATTGATGATGAAACCGCTCAATCCATACTTGATAGCGGAATCCGACACGGAAGACAGATTTATGGCTTCCATAATGGCAAGTATTACACATTCCAGCCGGATAATGCCGGAGGCTTTCACGGATACCCGGTTTCTGATAATGAGGTGTCTGCGAAAGTCCGAGACCAACTACAAGAAAGGAACATAAAAGCATTATGAAAAATGAAATTCGAGATCAGCGCGGAGAATTGTTGGCAGGTATTAATGAAAAGACTGAAGAGGAATGGCTGACACAACTGAGAACCATTGAAAATGCTGACTCAAAGGAAACTCACGAATATTTCAACACTGATGAAAGAGACGGTGATGTGACGCAGGGAGATCATGCTGACGACTTTTTCGCTCAGTCTCTGGAAGTTTTTCGGGCAATATGCAGAATGCAGAAAAAAAATATTGAAGAACTGAAGATATCCGCACTTGTGCAGATGCACGAATCCTATGATGTACTGATAACCATTGTTGGCTTCAGGCTTCAGCCGTTGCTTCATACTATACTGACGGTTCATCCCAGATGCATGTATCCCATTGTGACCGAGGATACTGAATACTTCGGGAATATTTCAGTCATGGATTATTTTGACCATCTGATCCCTCGGCATGGCGAATCTCCCATTGAAGTCAGGGAGCCGGTGATTGTTGATGCCATCGGGTCCATAGACACTTTCAGGAAAATCCGGCAGATTATTCAGGAAGTCGGTGAAGACAAAAACATCGCTATTGATATCACCGGTGGTAAAAAATCAATGGATGCCTCCGCATTTCTCGCAGCAGCGATCCAGAAGAATGTACATATCTTTTATGTGGATTTTGAGGATTATGAGGAGGACAAAGCCTGTTGCGGGACGGAATTTCTGAACAAGCTGGAGAATCCCTACGATATTTACAACGTGGAGTTGACGAACAAAGCAGAAGAACTGTTTGATCATCATAATTATCAGGCGGCTTGCGGAATTTTGGGAGAAATAGAGGAAAAGCTGAAAAAAGCCTCTGGTTTCAATCTTGATGATCTGTTGGAAAATGTTCGGAGTTTGAGGCAACTGGCCGCCTTTTATGAAAATTGGGATCAGCTTGAATATGAAAAGGCATGGAATAATCGCCCCCCGTCTGAAAAGAATGCCGGTGCTGTGCTTGATATTTTAAAACGGGTGGATGAGGTTCGTGAAACCAAGTCTCAGGGAAATAGCAATGCAAGAGAAATCAACTGTCAGACTTTGGAAAGCCTGAAAGAGGAGTCGGAAGGTAAATGGTTTGTTCTTTTTGCTTTTGACTTGTTTTACAATGCCCAAAGAAGAAAAGATCAAGGGCGCTTTGAAGATGCCACAATCCGCCTAACCCGTGTTTTGGAGGTCTATGCTCAATATATGCTCATCAAAGCTAATAAAGCAGAACATGTTTTCCGAAATCAACAAGGCAGGGCTTTTTCAATGAAAGCCCAAGAAATGTATAAGGAGCTTTTTGCACAAAAAGATACAAGAAAATATGATAAACTGAAAAATTTGGCAGATATCCGCAACAACCTTTCAATTATCCATTGGATTGGCAAAGGCTCGCCCGATGAAATCAGGGATTTGGAAGAACAGGCCAAAGAGTTTTTACAGGAACTTTGGGAGGAGTTGGATGATGATTTGAAAAGACAGATTAATATGACGAATGATATAGATGAATTCAATGATCGTAAAAATGTTTTCATCTTCCGAACAGCCGATGAAATGACAGGAAAATAAAGCGGACTTTGCAACACTGCTTTCTTTCTTCAGAAAATTGAACCTATGCCAGCCAGTTCTCTTTCTCCTGCTCTCTGTATTTAAGCAGACAATCCAATATTCTTAGCAAATCCTTATCATTTCATATTCAGACGGTGAACATAATGCCATCACAATCCCAACTGCAGGAAAAATAATCCGGCCACCCTTTTTCAACCGGGTGCCCGGCGTGAAAAAGCAGGACAAATCGGACAACCGCCCGGAATCACTCCTGAAGCCCATGTCAGACAGGGGGATATCCATGCCGAAGCAGCAGAATACGGGAAGGCCGCTGAACAGTATGAGAAGGTTTTGAAGATCAGACCTGACCATGCAGACGCGCTTGTGGGTCTGGGCATTGTTTCCAACGCTCTGGGGAATCATTACGATGCGGCCATTCACTATGAGAAAGCCTGTCATTCTTACAGAAAAGGCTTTGTAATCGGAGCTTTTGAGAAAATTCTGAAAAACTTATGGCCAGACATTTGGCCGAAATTCCCCTTTGCGGGGTGTCGGGTTGTCAGAGCATATTCAAACTTTTTTTCGGAGCTTATTCCCTGCTCGCTGGCGATGTGAAACGGAAAAAGCCTGAGTTCATTAAGAACCCGGGCTTTTTTTTGTGTTCCATGCTCGGCCTTCACACACATGGATTATGGTTAGGCAGGACACCTGCCGTAATCCTTTCTTATCGGCAATCCGTGCAGAAGATGTGCCGCCATCATGAAACCACGCCGGTAATAATTCCGGAATCATTCGGCCCCCGGAAATCCAGCCGGCGGATATCCCTCACACCTGCCTCTGTCAGCATATCGGAAAGCTGTTTTTCCGAATATGCCTGACCATAAGATGTTCCCATCAGCATATTCAGTGAGAAGAGCGCGGGAAACAGGGGCGAGTCCATTGTGTCATTCAGAATAAACTCATGGATCATTATCAGACTGCCCGGGTCCATGACCGACACTGCTTTCAGAATGATCTTCTGGCAATCTCCGGGGCCTTCCCCGTGAAGGATATGCGACAACCAGGCCACATCATATTTCCCCTCAACAGTGTCCTTCAGATAATCACCGTCCGTAAAACTTACCCTGTCCGCCACCCCGAATCTCCCAATAGTTTTCTCGGCAAAGGGGCGGGTTGTGGGCAAATCATAGATCACAGCCCGGAGTTGGGGATTGTTCAGGCAGAAATGAATGGCATAAGTTCCGGGTCCGCCTCCGAGATCAAGCAGATGCCGCCGCCCGGAAAGATCAATCTGTTTTGCCAGCCCCGGGGCAATGCCCATGCCGATATTGAACATACCCATGAGAAAACTTTCCCGATAATCATCATCATCCGTAACACTTTTCCTCACCGGCTTTCCTGTTCTGACGGATTCATCCATCCGGAACCATGATTCCACCAGATGATGATGGTGCATGATCATGTGGCCGATATATTGGGGGGAATCCTTTGAAAGCAGGGACAATCCCGATGGCATATTGGAATATCTGTCTTCCTCTTTGACCAGAAGTTCCATTGCGGTAAGAGCATTCAGAAGCATGCCCGTACCTCTTTCATCGGTCTTCATCTTCTGAGCGACTTCTGCCGCGCTCATTTGTTCCTCACCGATAATGGTGAACACCTCCAGTCTGACCCCTGTGTGAAGTGTGCATGTTTTCCAGTAATATCCTGAAATTTCAAGAAGTTTACCGGGATTCCATTGCTTTGCATCCATTTATTCCTCCTTTTCGGGGGCAGACCTCCGAGGTTTTTTTTCCTAACCTCGGAGGTCTTGTAAGCGCATATTTGCAGCCGATTCGGGGGCAGACCTCCGAGGTTTTTTTTCCTGACCCGAAGGTCTTGTAATCGCATATTTGCAGCCGATGATCTCCAGAGGATCCAGAAGTCTGATTTCAGGAGTCCGGCCAAGCATTTCCCATCCAAGTTTTTCATCAGGATACGACGCATCCATCCATGCCACAGAAATATGCAGGTGAGGAGGGATTTTCGTTTTTTTCCTCTCTCTGACCGAAATATGGGCAAACACTTCTCCCTGATCCAACTGACTGCCTTTGCGGAGACTGTCACGGGGAGCAGTATGCCCCAAGAGCGTATAAAGCCTGCTGCCTCTGCTGTCACAGATATCGTGCCTCATATAAACAGATTTTCCTAGAAAATCGTCGGAGATTCCGACCACCTCCCCTTCAAACATCGCAGGAATGCGGGTGTTTCCATCAAGCCTGAACCGACGGCCATTCCTGTCTCTCCAGAGGCAGAAATCCGAGCCTTCATGGGGAGCCGGCCTGCATCCCCCGTTTCCCCACCATTTGTCCGGGGACATGAATAACATTCCCGGATAAAACAGCCATTCCTCAAATCCGGCCTCACGAAGCCTGTTGCAGTCTATGAGATATTCATCAGCATGTCCCGCTGACAAATGCGGGGAAATGATTTTTTTCAATTTTTCCTCTTCATCCGGGTCAGCTCAGTCCGGATTGACAAATCCGAACCCATCTTGCCATCAAATTGAGATTGACTGACAATCCCGCTGGATCGGCGGGAAATTTTATAATTTCCCCATGTGAGAATAAACGCCTTTCTCAGCCGGGTTCGGATTGACAAATCCGGGCCGTCGTCGGATTATCAACCCGGAGCTTTATAATTTCCAGTGTCAGAAACGCCCGAACTGTAAGGTCAGCCCTTTGATCCCGCAGTCCAGCGCAGGCCCCAGCGATAGCTCTGATCACATTCCCGGTGTCCCTTGTGAAAGCTTACAAGCTTGCTTACCTTGATATCACTTTTCTCAAATTCCACCAGGGCAATGGCACAAAAAGAGCGGGGATCCCTCTGATCCCCCATGGGCACCTCAATAAGCGGATGGCCCGGGGCTTTGACTGTCACCACCGCATCAGTTTCTGACCAGTTGGGAACACCTTCATAAATGTAAGTGTAAATCAGTAATCGCTTCAGGGCATCGGTATGCGCCAGATTGATTTTCATATTTTCACCCTGGGCCAGCGCGCCTGTCCGGTCATCCCCCAAATGATGAATATAGGGGGGGCGAACAAAATCCCCGAAGGTGTCTCCCAAAGGCTGAATTGCACCCTTCTGACCATCCCGCATTTCAAACAGACATCCAAGATCAAGGTCTGTCTCCTTGGAACTGCCCCCGAAAAGCTTTGACATGAAGCCCTTTTTCTGCCCGTCACCGGGATTCTTCTGGCTCCAGTTCAGATTGATCAGCAGCTCACCGGAAGATGTCTTCTGTTTCAGCGCGTAGCTGTCCCCTTTGGATTTGAGCGTGATCTTGGATGCCAGTCTCAGTTCCGACGCACCCGGAATCAGGGATTTGAATTCATCAAAGCGCATCACCTCGCTGTTGTTTGTGAGCGAGTTGGATATCATTCCGCTGGCAAATTTGCAGATGAGGGCAACAGACCCGGGCTGATCCGAGTCCAGAGCAACAAGATGGCTTTCCCCCCGGTCTGTCACCACTTCGACCCGAGCGTCGTAATCAGCAAACACCTTGTTTGTTCCTGATGAGGCATCTGTGAAATTCAGGGCGCAGATGCACAACTCCTCAAAATCATCCAGCCTCACAATGCGAAGCTCCTCGCTTTTGTCTCCGCCCGCGGCCCCGACACCCTCATCTCCGGACAACTGAATAAAGGGAAAAGCATTCAGATGCCCGAGGGTTCCGCCCGTGTAATTATCCGAATAAACACCGCCGGTCCGTCCGTCTTTGGTTTTGTAAAAGGCCATCAGATCCAGATCAACCTCAGATGTCCATATCAGTGAAACTTTGATCTGTTTGAACGCGCCGATATCAGCCTTCTCACCTTTTTGTCTGAGTTCCATCTCCAATAAATCTCCGTAAAAATGTTTTCCGAATATTCCCCGATATTTTCCGTCAGTATCTTTGTCGGGGATATGTTTCAAGCAGTTGTCTGTATAAAAGAAATCCTGCTTTTTTTCCCGAATGGGGGCTTCTGCCCATTTTGTATCCTGTACACAGAGCCGTTGTATAAAAAAGTACATTTCCGGTGTACTGTGTTTTAAGGAGCCGTTTCAGCAGATCGGAAATCCCCGAAACTCCCTCTCTGAAGAGGACGCGGGATGTTTTCTGCACCTGACATCCGGCACCACCTGAGGCGGGGATTCCCGAGAATGCCGAAATGAAATTTCATCTGAGAACAAAAATTTGCTCCGGTGCCCATTTTTGCACTCCGGATTTGAAATGAAATGCAAAAAATCGCTGCGCTTAATTTTTGCACTCCGAATTTGAAATGAAATGCAAAAAAACACTTCGCTTAATTTTTGCACACCGAATTTGAAATGAAATGCAAAAAAACGCTTCGCTTAATTTTTGCACTCCGGATTTGGAATGCAGAAAAATACTTCGCTCTATTTTTGCACTCCGGAATTTTATCATTAACCGGATCAGAAAATTTAATTATCAGACAATATAATCAGTCTGAGTATCAGAAGTCAAGCAAAAATGACTGGTTGTTTTATGATTGCGGATAAATCTGTAAGGAATGTCCCAAGAAATAAACTGCCCATACACCTGCAGAATCGTAATGCCGGAGCACTGAAATCCCTTTGAGGACGCAGGGTGTTTTTCGGGAATTCTCTAATTTTGATAAATGCTTATAAAACTGCTGTTGTCTTATTTCAAAATATGATATATATATTAAGTCAGAGGTCGGCAGATCGGAAATTCCATGATGCTCATTGGCATAACATTCTGAAATCACATATCCATGCCTCCCTTCAAAGGAATGCGGATGAATTTCCTTTCTGAAGGTGAGAATGTTTTTCCATCTGCCGACCGTATCAGACAGGCTCCTCTCGGATTTGGCGGCCTGAGCGGGAGGGATGACCAGAATATCAGTTCTGTTTTAACCTGCCAAACATTTAAGGAAAGGAGGAACTTTATGGCAACAGCCGAACCCAAGGTATATCAGTGGAAGGGGAGAGATCCCAAGAGAAAGAAAAATTTCAAAGGGGAAATGGAAGCCCATGATGTCAGAGCTGTGGAAAGCTATATGAAAAAACGGGGCATGATTGATTACAAGATCAAAGAAAAGCCCAAAGACATGCTTGCCGACATAGCCTTTCTCCAGCCAAAAATCACGCCGAAAGATATCATTGTTTTCTGTCGGCAGTTTTCCACCATGATTGACGCGGGACTTCCCATTATCCAATGTCTTGACATTCTTTCCTCCCAGGCAGAGAATCCGACATTCAAGAAAGTGCTGAAAGATATAAAGACATCTGTGGAAAGCGGAAACACTCTTGCAGAATCCATGAAAAAGTATCCCGACCAGTTTGATGATCTCTACTGCAACATGATTGCGGCAGGGGAGGCCGGCGGTATTCTTGATATCATTCTGCGCCGTCTTTCCGAGCATTTGGAAAAAGCCGCAAAACTGAAGGCCAAAGTGAAAAGCGCCATGATGTATCCCCTCATCACCATGGTTGTTGCCGTGGGTGTGATCACGGTCATCCTTGTCTTTGTCATTCCGGTGTTTGAGGAGATGTTTGCCGGGATGGGAAGTGAGCTTCCGGGGCTGACCCAGATCGTTGTCAATGCAAGCCGGTTTATAAAGGGCAATATGCTTTATATTGTGATAGGCGGTTTCGGAGCGAGTTTTTCCTTCAAAAAATTCTATAAAACCGAAAAGGGTCATATTATCGTAGATGATCTCACCCTCAAGCTCCCGATTATAGGAATGCTGATCCGCAAAATTGCCGTGGCCAAGTTTACCCGGACCATGGGAACCATGTTGCAAAGCGGGGTCGCCATTCTGGATTCCCTTGACATTGTGGCAAGAACAGCGGGGCATAAGACAGTGGAGGCCACCATATACGATGTTCGTGCCGGTATTTCGGAAGGACGGACAATGGCGGACCCGCTTTCCGAAAGCGGTGTTTTCCCGCCAATGGTCTGTCAGATGATTTCCGTGGGGGAAGCCACCGGTGCGCTGGATATCATGTTGGAAAAAATAGCCGACTTTTATGATGACGAGGTGGATGAGGCGGTGGACGGCATGACTGAAATGATAGAACCCCTGATGATGGTGTTTCTGGGAGGGGCCATCGGAACTCTGGTGGTTGCCATGTATCTTCCCATATTCAGCATGGCCGGCGGTATATAATACCTGAAAAAGCGTAATGCGTGAGTTACAAATCATGCTTTGCGCTTTACGTCTTACGAATTGGAAAAAATGATCAATCAGGATTTTTATCAGAAGCTGAAATGGCTCACCTTTTTTCGGGTACTTTTTACAACCCTGCTTCTGGGCTCAACCATTGTATTGCAGCTCACCAAAACCTCCTCCCTTCTGGCAAAACCGCTGCTGGGGCTTTACGGGCTGATTGCCGGGATATTCGTCCTCTCTTTTTTTTATACGATCATTCTGAAACTTGTGAAAAACGGTTTTTTCCGGAACAACGGCTTTTTCTCTCTTCCCCTGTTTGCCTACACACAGATCAGCACAGACACTTTTATCGTAACACTGATCATTTTTATGACAGGCAGTTTTTCCAGTGTTTTTTCCTTTCTCTATCTCCTCGTGATCATCTATACAAGCATGCTCCTTTTCAGGAAAGGAAGCATGATCATGGCCTCGCTTTGCAGCATTCAGTACGGGCTCATGGTTGACCTTGAATATTACGGCATTATCAACCCCCTTGAGGTGAAGGGAAGCCTTGCCGACATATATTATTATCCGTGGAGCCAGGTGTTTTACAAGGTTATTATGATGATGGTGGCCTGTTTCGGTGTTGCCTTTCTGAGCAGCCTGCTGGCAGAACAGGAAAGAAAAACCAAAAAAGAGCTTCTGAACATGGAGGATCATGTCAGACGCGTGGAAAAGATGGCAGCCGTGGGTGAAATGGCCGCGGGCCTGGCTCATGAAATCAAGAATCCGCTGGCTTCCCTCAGAGGTTCCATCCAAATGCTGAAGGAGGATATTCATCACGATCCGGATTGTGACCAGCTTATGCGGATCGTTCTGCGTGAGGCAGACCGTCTCACCTCTCTTGTCAATGACTTCCTTTTGTTTGCAAAGCCCCCCGCGGGGAAAGGGGAAATTTTTGAGCTGGGAAAATCCATTTCCGATATTGCGGCAATTTTTGAAAAAGATGAGACCTGCCGGGAGAGAATTACCATCACAAAAGAAATTGAGTCCGGCATATGGGTGGAAATAGACCCTGCCCATTTGCGCCAGATACTCTGGAATTTCCTTTTAAACGCCGCTCAGGCCATTGAGGGTTCAGGACATATCCGAATCAAAATGCGTTCTCTGAGAAACAGATATGCCAGCATCAGAATCAGTGACAATGGCTGCGGAATGACAAAAGAGGTGATGAACTCCCTTTTTGATCCTTTTTTCACAACAAAACCCAGTGGAACAGGACTTGGTCTTTCCATTGTGCATCGTATTGTAGACGCATATGACGGCTCTCTGAAAGTGGAGAGCGAATTGGGAAGGGGAACAACCTTCACTCTGAACTTGAAGCAGATCCGCCCGCCAACTCAATGAAGAAGACCTGCGAGGTTTCCAAAACCTCGCAGGTCTCGGCCGGTGGAAATAAAATATAAGGGATAAAAACAAATGGAAAAAGCAAGCGATTTTATCGAACAGCGAAGGAAAAAACTTTCAGATTTGAAGCAGAACAATATCTGCCTCTTTCCGAATGATTTCTCTGTTACGCATACGGTGGGGGATATCCGGGAAGCCATTGAAATTTCGGCAGATGCATTCACAGAAGACACGCCTGTCTTTATTGTTGCGGGCCGTATGATGGCGATTAACCGCTTCGGAAAATCCTCATTCATCCGCTTCCGAGACAGAACCGGACAGCTTCAGGCATACATCAGGAAAGACAAGGTCGGGGATGAGACCTATAAACTTTTCAGGCAGTTGGATGTGGGGGATTTTGTGGGACTGAAAGGCTACATGTTCCAGACCAAAACCGGGGAATGGACCCTGCTCGCCAATGAACTGAAACTGGTCTGCAAATCTTCCCGCCCCCTTCCCGAGAAGTTTCACGGCCTCAGAGACCCGGAAAAACGCTACCGCCAGCGATATGTGGACCTGATAATGAATGCCGAGGTGCGGGATATATTTGTCAGACGGAGCAAAATCATTCATGCCATCCGGACCTTTTTTGCAGATCGGGATTTTTTGGAAGTCGAAACACCCATGATGCAGACCATACCGGGCGGTGCCGAAGCCATGCCCTTCAGGACCTATCATAAAGCGCTGGGCATGGATATGTTTCTGCGTATCGCACCGGAACTTTATCTGAAGCGTCTGGTGGTCGGGGGATTTGAGCGGGTATTTGAGATCAACCGGAATTTCAGGAACGAGGGGGTCTCCACCCAGCACAATCCGGAATTCACCATGCTGGAATTTTATCAGGCATATGCCACCTATGAGGAACTGATGGATCTGACCGAGGAATTGTTTGCCCATGTGGCAAAAGAGGCCACAGGATCAACAGAAATCAGCTATCAGGGAAAAACGATTAATTTCGGAGACAAATGGCAGAGGATTAAGCTTCTGGATTCCTTGCAGGAAATCGGCGGTGTTCCTCCGGAGATATTGAAAGACAAGGAAAAACTTCTTGAATTTGCCAATTCAAAGGGAATCAAAGTAACCAAAACAGGCAGGCTCGGTAAAATCATCACCAAGCTGTTTGATGCACTGGTGGAGCCGGAACTGATACAGCCCACCTTTATCACCGGCTATCCGGTGGAAGTGTCCCCGCTTTCCAGAAGAAGTGACACAGAACCTGATCTCACGGATCGCTTTGAACTGTTTGTCGGTGGGCGGGAGATTGCCAACGGTTTTTCCGAACTGAACGATCCGGAGGATCAGAGATCACGCTTTCAGCAGCAGATGGAGGATAAGAAAGCCGGAGATGAGGAGGCGCATCCCATGGATGAGGATTATGTTGAGGCGCTGGAATACGGAATGCCCCCAACCGCGGGGGAAGGCATCGGCATTGACCGTCTGGTGATGCTGCTCACGGATTCGGCTTCCATCCGGGAGGTGATTCTCTTTCCGCTGGTGAAACCGAAATAATATCTTTCGAAGTTCGGGAACACCGATTATTCCTCTCTTGGGGGGGCTGTGCAGTGAACAGTAAGTGATAACTGACAGGGAAATTCCCCTGTCATTTGGGGAAAGAGGGGTGACAGATTTACAGGTTGCCACCCTTTTCTGTATTCCGGAATTTATACAGACAACAATAATTATGCTGATTATAACGGATTTGGGGGAGGGTAAAGGGGGGTAAAGGGTTCTTCATGCACGGTGTCTGTCCTCGCTGGCAGGAAACAGCGGAAGCCCTTCCCAACTTTGCCCTTTAGGCCCTCAGACTCCCCTAAATGAACAAATATGTAGTGGCATACACAGAGTTTGGAAGTCTGTATATCACTGAACATACAGGATATTATGGGCGAAACTGCGAACTGGCCCACACACCGTCTGGAGATGCACTGCCGGAATTTTTCATGTGACGATCCATAGCAGAAACTATTACCTGAAATAAGAACTTCTTTCGTAAAATGAGTAAATAACAGAATCCCAACACCATCCTAAGAAGAAACAAAACAGGGGGATTACCCAAATGTATTGCCTCGGAAGAAACCAATAATCTATTGTAATATCCAAAATAAGTACGCAGAGAATCGGAAATGCAATCAGGGTGAAAAAATAAATAATTTGTCTGTATCTGTCCTGATGACTGATAATCAATGTTGCAACTATACCAAGCAGTAAGAAGTACAGACTACGCAATCCGATCAAATGATTAGCAAGATACCCCGAGAAAACGAGATAGGCCGGAGCATTATGGGATTTTGACAAGGAGGATTCTGACACCGGGTTGGGGACATACCTGAAGACTTCCTGTTCAAGGGGTGGTACTAACATTATTCCTACTACGAAATATATCCAAGGTATGATTACAATTGCCGAAATTATGCCAATAAACTTAGCGTTCCGACGCATGACATCTGAAAGAGACTCTTCCTTTGACTGATTAAGTATATGGAAAAGCAAAACAAAGAACGCTATAGAAACACCGAAAGGATGGAACAGGATCGTAATAACAAAAAGGATGATGACGAAGAAATTCTGTCTGTTATTACCATCCTTTCTGGCAATCACATCCTTCGTAAAGTAGAAACAGGCTAAGGCCAAAGTCGGCAAGACCGAATATGGGCGTATCTCAAGTGCATGAAAAATAAGAATATCATTAAAGCATAAAAGAACGAAAGCGACCAGATATCCGAATGCAGTCCTAAAGTAATGCCTGCACAACATATACAGCAAATAAAATCCCAACAGTGTTACAATTACATGCGGAATCGTCACCCATTTGCTGACTCCGAACAATTTGACAAGCGGATATGTCAGAAGATAATCACCGGGGAAGGATGTAATGTCCAAAGCGCCATCTTCTCTTAACCACAACGGCTTGAGGGGTTCTAAGGTCATCTTTATCTGGATAATCTCATCAACCCATAATTCTCGATTGGCAAAAGCCTTGAAGCGAAGAATCATTCCCCAGATTGAGAAGGCCAGCGCGATCACAATTCCCAATAATTTGTGTAATGATTGAGGATCGTCTGATTTGAAAATCAAGTTGTTAAGTTTCATCACAGCTCCTTGTTTAATGTTTATGTTATATCGGTCAATTCTGAGCATCCTTCATATCAGTTTACAGAACTTCAGTCAATAACTTTGTATTGGTTCCTTATGTAATATGTTGGTTCTTTGATTATTTCTCCATAATAGGGTTTAAGCTCAAGATCACCAAATCTGTCATAATATTGCTTTTTTAAACCATCACATATATATCTCACAGAACATTTTTCACATTTATGTCCTTTTTTATAAATTTTTGATGTGGCTGCCAAAGCCAATTTTGAATAGACTTTTCGTGGAGCTTGTTTCTTGTCATTAACAATCAGTCTGTTGAACAAATATAACCCCTGATATGCAGGATTTACTTTTTTTAACCAGGACATAAAATCCCATTCATGTGAGTCATAGGGCAATTGGAAATAATTAAACTGATGTTCTTCATATTGTTTGAGCAGACAAAATGGAAAATATCTCACATTCGCTTCAATTCTGTTTTCTCTCAGATAATCCAATGCTTTTTCTAATTGAGGAGCTATGATTAAGTGTTTTTCCTGAAAATCAATTCCGGAAATTTTTTCCCATTCATAAAACGGATTAAAACAGATAAAATTTACAACTCTTGCGTTAATCTTTTTTGCATATTCTGCAATATCAAGTAGCTGAGGGGCATTGAATTTTGTTATTGTAACATTCACTCTAAAAGGAATGTTATGCTTATTCAGATTTTTCACCGCCTTTTTTTGAATTTCAAAACCTCTTTTATGATCAACCAAATAATTATATACTTCATCCAGACCATGTACTGAAAGAAGATAATCAAAGACGCCGGCTTTTTTGAGTTCAATCACTTTTTTTTCTTTGGAAAGAATGATTCCGTTTGTTATAAGTGTCGGGCGCAAACCAATTTTTTTACAATGTTTGACGAGTTCTTCTATTTTGGGATAAACAGTCGGTTCCCCACCTGTTATATCAACTCTTTCATTATCAAAGAGTTTTCTGTAAACAGATGCTTCTGCCTTCGCAAGCCTTATGTCTTTCCAGTTCTTTTTGGTTTTATGTCTGTAATAACAAAATTTGCATCTGATGTTACAAGAATATCCAATATATAATACAGATCGTTTGGTAATTTCCATGTTTTTGTACCTTTCATTTTTTTAAGGTGTTGCATGAATTGTCAGGGATTTTTCCAACAATATTTTCCAGACATGATCTTGTTGGTTCCAGGTTAGGGAAAACCGTATCAGAGTTGTTTCTGCTGCCGAATGCTTTAATTGCAAGGACAACTCCGACAAAGTCAAATACAATCAGCGGCCAGGCCCGAAAAGCTGCGAACAACTGTTTTATAGCAGCCCTGAGATTTTTTTTCTTAATCATTGATACGGCCGTTGATCCGTGTATCCGGGCCTTCCGATGTCGGCGTGTTATCCTCAGCCACACCCGCTGCCTATGATTGAGAAATCGCTGGTATTCAGCCCTGACATTCTCAGTCTCCGCCCAGAATGCTGTGCTTTGCGCCATGGTCTTGGAATGTGGGTGCAAACGGTAAATCGCAACTGATTGCTTGATGAAAAAAGGCTTGATTTTAAAGATAAATCGAAATCTGAGCCAGAACTCATAGTCCAATTCATAGTTTAAATCTTCTCTGAAACATCCCGCCTTATGATGTAACCGGGCGGACCAGAAAGAACCTGCCTGAGCAACCGGACAGCACAGAAACCATCGTGTGATATTTTTACCGGGAACTACAGGAAACGGCAAGTATCCATCATCTTTATGCCAACACCAAACGTGACCGACTACCCATTCATGTCCGGCTCCGAAACACAGCGCGCAGACTTGCAGCGCTCCTGGTTCGTAGAAGTCATCGCTATTGAGATATGCAAAAATATCACCTGTGGCGTGGGTGAATCCTTTATTAATTGCATTCGACTGCCCCTGGTCCTTCTCGCTCACCCAATAAGCCAGCCATGACTCGTATTTACGAATGATCTTCACGCTGTTATCACTTGATCCCCCGTCAATTATGATAAATTCCAAATCAGGATAGCCCTGCAGAAGTACGGACCGTATCGTCATTTCAAGAAACTCTCCCTGATTATACGACGGGGTGACAATGGTCACCTTGGGCCACGGATGATTGTCTGGTGTGGCATCAGAGAGTTGAGAGTGTTCTTCTGTCCAAGGCCAGCCAGTCTGGTTTGTCGGTGGGGCCGGCAATTCCCCTATAGTCGGACAACGCATATATCATCGCTTTTAATCTTGCTCTTTATCTTAACCGAACAGACAAAGAGAAAGATTGATTTAATTTAGTTTCCAACTCTTGTAATATGAGCTGTACATCAGAGAAATTAATTCCTGATAAAGTTCCTGGTTATTGTCAAAATCCTTTTCACAGCGCTCTATTTGCGGAAAACAGTCCAAAGGCAATCTTGTGTACAAACTGTAAACCCTTCGAATATTATACACCTCCGCTGGTGACATGGGCTGATTTTTCAGAATGGAAGGATCCGTAAAGTTTATTGTTTTTTCCTTGCCGGTAATATACTCGTTTTCAATACAGAATTGTCGAAGCGGTGTCCCGATAAAAGGATAAAAGATGGACATAATTGAGATGTCAATATCCAACTCTCTTATGAAATGAATCGTTTGGAATGCTTCCTCACGCGTTTCTGTTGGAAAGCCTATCATGGTATATCCCGTGGTACGGATATCGTATTTCTTTATGATCTCAAATGCCTTTTTTATCTGACTCAGCTTGGTTTTACGATTGCAGATTTCAAACAGAACTCGTTCCGATCCGGATTCGATTCCGCAGGATATTTGAACAGGGGTATTCATGTCAGCAAGTAATTGTATTTTTTTTTCGCTGACGGATTCCGGCCTTGTCTGAACCATCATCGGCAGCTTAATTTCATTACCATACCATGTGCAGAATGTTTTAAGAGTATCATAGGAGACACTCAAAAAGCATTCATCCTGAAATTGAATCATTTCACAGCCCATTTCAACCTGCTTACGAATGGCATCTGCCAAATTGTCAAACGGACGAACTCTGACAAATTTTCCAAGACCCTGATATAATTTTTTAGTCGCTGTGTTTGCACAGTAGGTGCATGAAAAAGGACATCCCCGGGATGCTTCAATCTGTCCGCGATGATATATCTTCCCATCAAAGGGCGATGTGAAATGCCGTTTATCAAAAAAAGAATAATCAAGCGGTCTTGCCCATAATGTATCTTCAGTGATAAGCGGTCTCATCGGATTCTTTTTAATACCTGATTCGGTTTTCACCCAGAAATTTTTTATCGCTGAGATATCCTGATTCTTAATAAACCGGATTAAAAATTCTTCCCACGCGTTTTCTCCTTCTCCCCGGCACAGGGCATCAACGAATGGATTTTTGATGACTTCCTCCGGCCCGACCGTAGGCTGGACACCTCCGACAATCGTAAACGGTCTGTGCCCTGTTTCCCGTGCTCCGGCTATCAGCTCCTCAAATTTCTCAAACTCAATAGAATTTGCCGTAACTGCAAGTATATCCGGTCTGAACTCTCTGATTTTTGAAAAAAAATCTTTCTTTAAATATTCATGGGGTAATAATTTAACAGCCGCTGATCGGTCTGATGCTTTGAATTCACCGGTACGTTCGCGCTCTTCCGGGACGGAACCTTCTTTTTGGTAAAAAGAAGTTTCAAAATACTCAACCTCACATCCCAGGTCTTTGGCAATAGTGGATAAAATTCCAACTGCGAGCGGCATGACACCATCATTTGTGGAATTCGGATATAATAATAAGATTTTTTTTGTCATGTTTTTCTCTCTCCTGTTTATTTATCATAGTGATACCGACATTGCGCTATGATCACCTGCCCGTTTTGTATTGTGTAAACAAGCCGGTGTTCGTCATTTATCCGCCGGCTCCAAAACCCGCTCCATTTATATTTCAAAGGTTCCGGCTTGCCGATTCCGTCAAAAGAATTTCGCAGGATATCCTTAATCAGAGCATTTATACGCTTTGCAATACGCCTGTCATTCGCCTGCCAGTAAATATAGTCGTCCCATGCCTGAACATGCCAGTTAATCATTTTCATTTATCAGTCCGTGAGCCTCGTATTTTCCTGCTCTGATATCTTCGACAGCTTTGTCAAGACGCTCCCTGTTAATTTCCGATTCTGCAAGATAGGCGGTTTCATTATAAGCGCTGTCATGTTCCAGACGCTCTTCTATGAGTTCGATTACAAACTCCTCCGGTGTCTGACAGACCAGCCTTGCAAATTCATTTATTTTACCAGTTAATTTGTTTGGGACATTGACTGTCAACATTTGTCAGGCCTTTCTTTGTCAGGTTTATAATATATTGATTCCATATTCTTTCATTCCGGTCGTTTGACCGATTGCTCGGCGTGGTAATGCTGTAGAAGTGGTGACATGATTATGCTCATCATGCTGATATTACAAGAATAAAATATCTGAATATCACCATTCCCACAGCACCACCCTTTTTCGTTCC
>Ga0233403_10000381_pt1 | contig 20913 bp, 9 predicted proteins | sample Na_oxic_1_MG_FD_179866 | JGI IMG/M metagenome (GOLD analysis project Ga0233403, IMG submission 179866) | Seawater microbial communities from Saanich Inlet, British Columbia, Canada - Na_oxic_1_MG | ecosystem: Environmental > Aquatic > Marine > Inlet | place: Canada: British Columbia | collected...
TAAAGGATGGGGTGTTAACCACTTTATTCATTTTTTTTGTAGTCACTCCCAGGAACTGCGCTAATCGGGTATCATTTTCGGGTGGACAGAGTTCTGGGAGATTCGCGCAGCGAAAATCGATCTGATATAGATTAATCCGTTCAAAACAAAATGGGCAAATAGAAGTTTGTTTCATTTTAGTTATCCGTATTTGGAGATTTAAAAAAAATAGCCAATGTTTATCTTTGTCCTCAGTATTTTCGGAGGATTGTCCAAAGATGTTAGTCCAGAAAAATAATTATAGCATTTTTTTGGTACAGTCGGTTTTTGAACGATAACAGATATATAAATATTATGCCACATTTATTAGTTGCGATATCTTCACATGGTTTTGGACATGCTATGCAAGCCTTGTCAGTTGTTAACGCATTACGACAGCGTCTGCCGGGTTTGCGAATCACGTTGCGTACTCAGGTTTCTGAACATTTTTTGTCTGGACGTTTGGCGGGCGATTTTGAGTTGTTGCCGGTTGCGAGTGATTTGGGTATGTGTATGCAGAGTGCGGTGGATATAGATTTAGCCGCGAGTGCGAAAGCTTATGCCGATTTCCATACCAATTGGTCTGACAAAGTGGTGGCGGAAGCGAAAGCCTTAATAGCTACTCAGGCGGATTTAATTTTGGCTGACATACCGTACTTGACTTTGGCGGGCGCACAATTGGCGGGTATTCCGGCGGTGGCGTTATGTTCGCTCAATTGGGCTGATATTTATTGGCATTATTGTGCGGAACAACCGAAGGCTGGCCAAATTCACCAACAAATGTTGGCTGCTTATCAGGGTACTGAGTTGTTTTTACAGCCGGAGCCGACTATGCCAATGACGGATTTAATGAATACTAGGCTGATCTCACCACTGGCAACTATGGGCACCAATTATCGGGCTTGGATTAACGAGCAATTATCAATTCGTCCCGACCAATATCTGATATTGGTCGCGATGGGCGGTATAGAAATGTCGTTATCGATTCAGAATTGGCCACCCATGCCAGGTGTATCACTGTTAGTGCCGGCAACTTGGCAAGTTCAACGTCCGGATATTTTTAGTTGGGAACATCTGAATATCGCTTTTATTGATTTGTTATGTTCTTGTGATGCGATTATTGCTAAACCGGGTTATGGTACTTTTACAGAAGCTGTTTGTAATGGTATTCCATTATTATATTTAGAACGCCCTGATTGGCCGGAAACGATTTTTTTGGAAAGTTGGTTGAAAAAACATGGCCAAGCGCAATCGGTGACACGCGCCGAACTGGAATCTGGCGCGATTATGGACAAGTTAAAATCACTGTTAGCCGCCAAAGCTAACAAAACTTCTCTGCCAAAAGCGGAGGGTGCTGAGCAAGCGGCTGAATTGTTATTGTCTTATTTTTGAGATAGGGTGGGCAGCAAAAACGATTTGCCCACTCTACGTGTAAGGAGAATCTGGCACGAGTTGAGTATTATGTCCTATCTTTTACCGACAAGGCTTTTAAAAAAACCGAAAACTGAACGGGTTTGCCGATATTCTACTTCTTTTTGAAGCGTTTTAAAATGATTAAGGGCTTCCTTGGTTTCTTCTAGTTCGAGTAAGGCAGCCTCTACTTCAGTCAGGTATTTTTTTGGCCTTTTGAGTATCAGAGCAACGACATCTCCCCAAAATAGCCGGTGGAGTAGGAGCAGCTGTGAATCTTTGGGCATGACGGCGAGATAATAAACTATGAAATTCATCAACAGTTCATGTCCCACTTTTTTATTTTTTTTCAATATCCAAGTGATGTAGACTACATAGCTCAAAATCAGTTCTCGGTCAAATCCAATTTCATCACCCATTCTCAAATGGTTGAATAAGATGCCATGGTCTTCTATAGAAGACTGAGAATGTAACAGTGTTGGTAAAATCCATTCTAAATATTCCTGATATCTGTCAACATCTATTCCAATAAAATGGGGTTGTTCTAATTCAAACAGTTCTGATAACGAAAGTTGTGAAACGGATTCCGATTCTAGTGAAATGGCCCAAATCGCTAGACGGGTTATGTCCGGCGAGGTGTTGATGTTTCTGGCTTTCTTTAATTTCGCTAAGGCACGGATTTTGCGTTCCTGTTTAGAATTTGGCAATGCTAACGGAATGCTTTCTTCAACCAATTCGATCACTTTCGTCAAAACCCCGTCATCTGTTATCAGAGAAGCGAAAGATAAGAGTTTAGTGCATTCTTTTTCTAACAACTTGGGCGGAAGATACTTTAAATAGGCTTTGATCGCCCTAGAAAAATAGTGGTTAGAAAAGTCTTTATAGTTTGAAAACAATATCTGATGATATTCCCAAAAGAAATAAGGTTTCCTTTTGGCAGTTCCTAATAATTTCAGAAAATCCTTGTAAATAAATGCGCCTTGATTGAGTTCAATCAGACGAGCGCGAAGTGCGTATGCTTCTTTTTCTGGTGCCAATGATTTAAAACAGTCCAAAATCATTTCAATGACTGTTTCCTGTTCAGCCGCTTGGATGAGAGCTAAGTTGACGAGTTGAGCGAACAATTCGTTATCTTGAACGGCAGCCTTTAAGGCTTGAACAATATTCTGTTTGGATTGAAATAACGAGTCAAAACAGTTATTTAGAAATTCTATCCAATTGGTATGAACAATGCTCGGTTCCCAACTTAAGTCGGCAACTATCAGATTGTTGACCATGATTTGGATATAAAATTCTGCCCATTGGGGTGTACTGGACAGTGGAACAGTTTCTGATAGTAGTTGGAGTCGATTGGGTTGAACTGAATAAGTGGCAAATTCCTGACAATAGGCATTGTTGTCAAGTGCTCTGATAGTATTATTGAACTCTTGCGTTTGTTGAAGCGTTATGTCACCTGAAACGACAAACTGATCTAAGGCCTTAAAGAAGAAGTGATAAGCGGTTTCGATATGTTGTTCATTGCGAGTTTGCCGCGCTACCTTGAACAAAAAACGAGTCACAATATTGGCGGTTTTCAGATTCAGTTTCTCGGTAATGGCATCAATAATTTGAGTGAGATTGACAGATAAGTGGTCTAAAATATCAGCTGGCGCGTAACTATTCGCAAAATCAAGGGCTGCAATGATCGAATGATTGTCAATGCCCTCAATGCGAGAACAGCTGATACGAAATAAGTGATAGGCGGTTTCAATTTCTGAGTTAATGTGATGATAATCCAATAATTCTAGAAATCGGTGAAATGCCAACAGATTTTCTTTTGAGAAAAAATAACTGACCTTGATAAACTGGTTAATATCATAGCGGCCTTCAATTTGACTCTTGTTATTTTCAATGAAATCAAATAGGTAAAAAGAATAATTGCGTTGCATCTCTGAAAAGGCAAAGCGAGTTCCTTGCGGCTGTGTATATGAGATGAGCAAATTATTTCCTTCTGGATCGAAGGTATAAGTTGTAAGAGTCAAGGTGTGAGCTAATTTGATCGGAAATGCCATTTGGAGAGCGGCCATCCAATATAGAATATTTCCGTAGTGATCGCAAAGTATTAAGCGGCGTTGAGATTGTTCATAATTAATAATGGTCGTTAACATTTTTTCCAGTGCGGTGCCGTGCTTTTCCTGTTTTATAAATTCGGCAACCTTATCAAAAGAGATGAAATGGTTGATATGTTGCTGCAAATCGCTGAGTTCAAGTGTTGGCAACGCGGGTGGCGTTTCATGTTCAAAGTAAGCTTCTTTATCAGTTAAGCCTTCTCTAAAAATAGTGGAACCCCATAACTGAATTGGATAAAAAGGCCAATAGCCTTGGTCAAGGATGAGGGCATGACAAAAATAATGACCATAATGCTCAGAATAATTGGCGCCGATGTGCCTGGATTGACAGACCCCATAACGTCCGCTGCTCAGTTGAAAGAAAGTGAATGCGATAGGAAAAAGGGTCTCAATTTCCTCTGCCGAAGGTTGAGAAGGTAAATTATAGGGTGGGATATAAACACCGTAGCGTTCAATTTCGCTGCGCTCACTTTCAGAGAGGCCATCAGACATAGAATATGTGTGAAAGGTTTTGCTTGGTGATAATCCCTTTTTGCTGGAAGTACAGAACAGTTGAAATACTTTCATTTTTATCATGGCTCCATGGTCATATTGATTTTGATAACTATTTTTGGTACTTTTTAATAATGCTAAACGTACTTAAAATGAGTGATAAATTATAGAACCTGATGAATCCGTGTCAAGTTAAAAAAATCGTTATTTTTTCCTAAAAATCGGTCAGGTTTTTAACGCAACTCCCAAATTTTTTTAGGTCATCCCCAGGTATAACCAACCTGGGGAAATAAAGAGGTCACAACAAATGTGATGAACAGTGAGGGTTTTTTATTTAGGAAACTATCGATCTGATCAGTTTCAAAAACCGGTCATATCTCAAACTCAAAAATAGACTTATGCTTGTATTACATCCCGTCCATCTTTCAAAGCCTCCGCCCAATTATTGATGAGACTCGCGCATTTGCGTAGATATTTACCATAATTTTCGCTCCATTCCTCCAGGCCTTGCATGAGACTGTCATTGGCTGGATCGCCTACCATCAATCGAACCTTTGTTAGCACTTGTTGTAACAATATCGTGTCCAAAGCATCCCAAGAACTATTCATATCAAGTAGCTGCAAATTTTCTATGCAACGTTTTAAGGATTCTGCTGACCGTAAAGAAAACATCGCGTTTTTATATTTGAGCAGCGCGTCCAATTCTTCTATCGACATGATTTGTTTTTCATCCAATTCGAGTTTAGCACGTTCTAACGTGGTTCTTGGTTCTAAAGTCAATTCAATGATGGAAGCCCGATCCAAAACACGGGGAGACAATGATAATGTCGTATGGTCGTTATTGATAGTAGCAACAAAACGCAGAGCTGGGGAAATAAATACTTTACTGGTATTGTTAGAAATACCACGAATGCTTTTACCTCCCAATTCAATCAGACGCAGTTTTTCTTGATCATCCGGGTATTGCGAGCGTACTAAAATATCGGCAAACCAATATTCGGGTTGACTGAGGTTAAATTCTTCAAAAATCACCATATAGGTGCGTTTGTCATTTTTTCGCCAAGCAACTTCAGCTTTACATAAAAATTTAGTAAAATCAGTTGGTTCAAATTCGTTGCTGATCGGATTGACATACCCTAATAAATCTTCACGCCCACGCCAAGTCGAACCAACTGGAACAATTAACTTGCGTTCCGGTTCGTCAATCAGCTCGGTTGCCAAGGTACTTTTTCCAACCCCCGGATTACCAGTGAGGATGAGAATATTTTTAGTCAGTGAGACGGCCATCACTGCATCTAAAACATCCTTGTTATAGGCACTTTTGATTTTTTCTTTAGCAGCATCTTTTTCTAGCAGCGCGTAAATCGTAGTTGCATTTTTAGGGGGAGATGGTTTAGCGGAGGTTATTACTGCCGTGGTAGGTGTTTTTTTAAGGTCTAAGTTTTTTAGATCAACAAAAGGGCTTCTCGATATAACCGACGGTGTACTTCGGCTGGTATAGGTACGCACCATATTTTGCTGTATCTGTAGCGCATCTTCCCGGGCGGTTTCAAACCATTCATACAAGTTGGTATGAAAATTTTCAAATCGCTCGGCATCTTTGGCATTATGCCAATTTGGGTGAGGGCTACGGGCTTGTTCAGCCGCTTTTTCAAACATATTTTCCACCGCCACGCGGTTGACTTCTTTGAGATAAACTCCCCCAATAATGCTCTTGTAATACACGGTTAAGATATAGGGTTGTTGGAATCTCGTCCATCCGTCAGGATAGGGTTCTATTTTCCACAGGGTTTTAAATTCATTAATTTTTTGTGGAGAAACGCTACGCACCCGATAGGCTCCAAAGACGTAATCTTTGGGTCTGGTATTGATGTCACTAATCCCACGGGGTTCTTGAAAGCGTTTACCCCAAAACAGTAAAATTTGATTGTTTAGGGCTTCTGGATATGGTTCAAGCAGCCATCCTATGCCCAAATCATCTATAAGACAATAGGGGTTCGCCTCTTCAAAAATATGAATATGGTAGCAACGTGGATCGCCTTGTTGACAATAGTCGGTACGAAATTGTTGTTTTGCTGAACAATTCCAAGTTTCAGCATTTTTACAAATGCTACCATCCCAGCCTCGACGGTGAGAGTTAATTGTGCAACCCAAAGCATTACCGGTAGTAATAAAACTCATAGTATGATAACTCCCTATGGTTGTATAGTTTTTCAGAGAAATATTTTAGTTTTAAAAACCTCATCAACATATTAAAGAATGTTTGTCCAAACCTTATTTTTCTTTTCGATAGCATGGCACTGCCGTGCGCCCTTACCCTATTCAAAATAAATCAATAAGTTATGAGGGAATTGCCAAACTAAGACTTGCAGCCATAATAAGTAGGTACACAATTTTAGGCTGGATTTTTTTCCAAAAACTTTAACCTAAAAAAGTTTAACCTAAAAAAGTCAATGGGATATTTTTATGGCGAGCTGCTTTAAGTACCCGTCCAGAAGTTTTTATGGATATTTTTAGTAAATTATTGTTTGTTATTAGTTTTTTTAATATATGAACGGGTACTTATCTCTTCAGGTTACTTGTAAGTTATTGTTTCAGTGTTATGATTTTCTGGCTAAAGTTTTTATTCAAAGAACTTTAGCTTGAAAAAGAGTTTTGCAACAGAAGAGGCTCTTATAAAATATAAATTTATGCGGAATGTTGGCTAGAGTATTCCCGAAAAAGATATACTGAGCGCAGCATAATCTGGACTTTTTTAGAATACCAAAAACTCAGTTTTTTGAATGGTTTTTTTTAAACTTTCGCCAAAAATTTTCTGGTATTCATTTCTTTGTACTGGAAGGACATTTTTTGTTGTCTGAATCCTCAGTATACAACATAATTTCTAACCTATTGATTTTATTATAATCACCATAATATTTTTGCTTTCAGTGAGTTATAATTTTCTATCGTGTACTGAGCGATATCCAAATAAAAGATGGCGAACTGAAGGTGGCTCTGGTTCAGTTCAGTGTAAAATCATCTCAATGGCACACAATTAATTTTTATTAATCAATTACTTAATTATGTTTTAAGATGTCTGTTTGAAGTATATCTCGCCTTCAGGATTGCATTGAACAGAACCGGTTCCTCACGTTAAGTAACTGAATATTAAATAAATTTCTGTTGTCAAGGTGTTGCAGCATTTTAGCTAATCACCTATCCGTTTTCAAATCGCTGATGCTTTTAACCCACTTATAGTTGCGCGTAGGAGTTTTGCAAGTTTTTTTGGTAAGTTATTGTTTTTCAATTTTTGCGTCAGAGTTTTTTACAAGTCCCTACGTTGAGCTAGAAAGTTTTTCACAAAATTTTTCAAGAAAACTATTGCGTCTTTTTTTGATTTTAGCTAAAAAACCAAATTTATTAACTATGATTACCACTTGAATTGAAACCAATTTTTGCCCAAATTGGTTATTGATTGCCATAGTTTTTTTAGTTTAGAGGATCGAATATTTATCTATGGAGGGACGACTTGCAAAACTTCGACGCGCAATTAAAAATCAATAACTTACCAGGATTCATTATTTGTAAGCTATTGTTTTATCCTTTATGCTTGTGCGGCGAAAGTTTAGCAAAGCGAAACTTCAACCTGAAAAAGGCTTTTGCAAGATGCTCGATTATCAAAAGTTATCAAAATATATGGTTAGATACTCAAAGCAAGGTTATAATTTTAACCGGTTATCAAAAACCAAGTTTTTTCAAAATTTTTTTTAAGTAAGTTAAAAATGTTCCTTCCGTGTTGAGTATAAGTTTGGTTAATAAGTACCAAATCATGATTTTTTTGGTATTTGATTGCGCTTCTCCATTAAAATACTTGGAAATTGATGATTCAGTACTTCGTCGCACGATTTTTCAATAACAATACCTTCGCCAATTTTTGTGGTTTACTTGTTTTTAACCGTTAATGTTTGCTAAATACAAATTATTTTCTATTTTATTCAAATATTTACGATATGCTGTCGTCAAGTTGTTAGTTAAAAATGTATATTTTTTGAAGAAAATTTAGCCGGAAGAGTAGCCGATTTTAATTAAATAGGGAATAGATATAGGAATGGGTTATTATGTTAAGAATTAGTAACTATATTGTTTTTATAATTAATTTTAATTTCAATCGAATTTTAAATTGAAACTTTAATAAAGTTAATGGCTTAGAATATATTTCAAGAGGAAAAGTAGGTTAGCTCTTAATTTGAGACTGATTTTGATGAAAAAAATGATATACTCAATATCAACATCATTCGGCTATTGAAATATCCTTCATGCCACCATATATTAGCACCCACACTCACTTTTTGTTTGTAGTGATGGTGCTTTATTATACCTAAAAATGGCAATTAAAATGTTTTGATGTTCAATCAAGTGAGTGAATAAAACTTGAGCCTCAAAGACTATTTGACTTAAGACGTTGAATTTATTGTTTGGTTTTATACGTTTTAGCGAAGGTATTACAAATGAATGAAAATAATGAGGTTCAAATCTGCAAAAAATCGTGAATTAATTAAATCAAACAAACACTTAGTTTAGGAAAACATTTACACATCGTGTTAATATACCCAAATTGTGTAATAAAATCTATTATTTATTTTGAAAAAACTCCGTTTATAGGTTAAAATATCAAAATTGTCCAAAAACAAGGAAATTTATTTAATTTTTAATTGTGAAAGGGGGATTTTTCTCATTTTATATACGGAACGTACTTCAAATTCGTGCTCAACTGACATCAATCCCCACTTATAAAATTCATAGTCAATTATACTGATATTTAATATATTCATTTACCATTAGTATAAAGAGGGGGCACTTAAGCAAGCAGATAAATATATTTAATGATATCTTCAATTATTACTCAATAATAATACCCACATTTAACCAATAAATCACCTAATTCTTCAACATTTTAATTGTTATTTTTAGGTAGGGCATTTTTTTATTTCGTAAAAAGTTAGTTTTTTGTAGGAGAAAATAGGCTTGGGTTATTGTATACTGTGAATGGGTGAGTTTTAAACTTTTTTCAGATATTGTTTTTCGAGAATTCGTTCGATATGAACAAAACATAAAAAATCCTAAATATCAGCCTGTGTGCAGTATACCACCAAATATTGGATTGTTTTTAAAACCAAAATATTTATCTGTTAATAACTATAGAAAAGTAGCGGCTAAATGAAATACCCATACAAAAGAAATCTCAGTTTTATACTTACTTGGTTTCTAAAATAATAATCTTTGCCAAAATAATTAAAGTCATGTTATTAGTTTAATTCACATAGCTATTTAGAATATCAATAATTTTGCGAAAGAAACTTGAGTTTTTGGATTGACAACAACTCAATAATAATTAATAATTAGTTTAATCTAAAAAGGGCAATAAATAATAATTTTAATTATTAATCAATAACTTAATTAATTTTTAAGTTCACTATTTGAGGAGTGAAAATCTTTGAGATTATTCTTTTATTATGAAATTAATTCAATGTTTTAAGTGAAATAGTCTACCCTTTTTAATTACCAGCCATTTTTAAGGTATCATTTATACTAAAAACGATATTTTTTTAACAATTCAAACTATACAAAAAAAACCAACTTCTACTTCAGATAGAGTACTTTTATAATATAATTACCAACTACAGTAGTTATATTTAGATAAATATTTTCATAAAAACCCAATTTTTGGACTTGGCTTGGGATCGACGGAGCTATTTTTCTTAAAGCCGACAACCCACTTTGAGTATAATTTCAGTTTGTACTCAATAATAGACTTGATAGTTATTGGAGAGGCTATTGATTGATTTGAAATTTTTAAGCTTATAAAATATATAAAATCAATCACTTACTTTTAATTATTCTCATATCAAATATTCATAAAATTGAGAGGAAAAAACATGGCTGATTTATTTTCAGACGAGTGGATGAAGGCCTACAAGGAAGAATGGAACAACGAGAAGGAATTGGCTGATGGACTTGCTAAGATTAATTTTAATTCCAATATTGCTTATGGGATTATTGGAGAAGATAAACCAAGAGGCATTTTGGTGGTCGAAAATGGCCAAGCCAGTTCTGCCGGAGCTTTTAACGACGAGAATGCTAATTGGGATTTACGTGCATCGGAAGACAATTGGAAAAAATGGTTTGAAAAAGGTCTTGGCATGGCCAGTTTAGGGGCGGCCTACATTGGAGGCAAGCTGAAATTCAAAACCGGTGATTATTCGGCCATGATTAAAGATCCACGCATGGCAGGGCCGTTTGTGAAAAGTTTTACTGTCATGGGACGTGTTAAAGTCTAGCATAGGATATTGATTCGATTGTGGAATACCATACCACAAAATCAATACCCTGATCATGGGCTGTGAGTCTTGCGTGTTATAATTATCATTTCGGAAAAATAAATGCCCTCCAATAAGTAGTTAGTTGTTATTATTGGGATCGGTTGGCTTGGGTATTTCTGCTTTCCGGTTAATAGAATAGCTAATTAGACTCACGGACCAACGGGGATGGGATTGTTATTCAAGTGAATAACTTATAATACTTATTTGATAGCAAATCCCTTATTTTTACATTCAATCTAACCTTAAAATAGGAGAATGCATGAAACAAATCGCTAAAATTGCAGCCATTGTTGGGCTGTTCTTGTACATGGGTGCTGCTAACGCGGCTGATTTATTTTCGGATGCTTGGATGAAGGCTTTTGGAGAAGCATGGAATAACGAGCCGGCTCTGCACGAGAAGCTTGCTAAAACCGACTTTAGTTCCACCATTTGTTACGGATTCAAGGGTGAAGACGATCCCAAAGGCTGTCTGGACGTCGAGGATGGCAAAGTTACAAGTGCCGGTGCGTACAGCGGTGAAGAAGAAGTTGATTGGGATTTACGTGGCGAGAAGGACGATTGGGAGAAGGGGCTAGAGGAAGGCAGCATCGGCACTACCGATTTTGCCCCAATCTTTGGTAATTTTAAGTTTAATAAGGGCAACTATTGGGATATGGCAAAAAATCCAAGCCGAGTAGGACCCTTTATGAAAAGTTTTAAGATCATGGCAACCGTCACCGTCGAAGAAGATGGCACAGCGGAAGAAGCAACCGATAATGCTGACGATTAATCTAGCCAAGCGGTACTAAAATAAGTACTATAGTTCCATAAAACCTTCGGGGTTTACCAAACTCCGAAGGTTTTTGTTTCTGGCAAAACGCTTTTATCAGCGGGGCTATTCTAAGTTCTGTTGACATTTTATTTAGGAGAGAAGTCATTGATTAATCAATGACTTCATCATGTTTTGGACACTCATTTAAAAATCAATGACTTATGATGAAAGGTCAACACCTCCTAGAAAAGCATGGAATGTAAGTTATTGATTCGTTATATTTGTTTCAGAGCAAGCAGGTAAAAAGCCATATCTTATTTTCACATTCTGCCCCCATCAAGGAGGTTACAAAGTATGTTGAAACAATCCATAAAACCCCCACTATTCACTATTCACTATTCACTTATTTCTAAAATATTGAGAATAACTAGTAGAACCCCAGTTTTTTCAAAAGTTTCTATTGGTTCACAGATTTTAAATCCGCTCAAGATAGCGGCTGCTGCTCTTGGAGTATACTGTTGCAGCACGAGCTTTGCAGCCGAAAGTTTAACTTATGAAGTACGTGCTCACGATTTAAGTCCACCGGTGACTTTAAGTGGCACTCTGATACCTAAAAAAGAAGTCACCTTTAAGGCACAATTACCAGGAGAAGTGAAATATCTTGCTGGTGAAGAAGGTGACGAGTTTGCGAAAAAAACCGTTTTAGTCCTTTTGGATGATAGTGAATTATTAGCACAACAGCGTGCTGCTTACGCCGATTTGAGAAATACCGAGGCCACTTGGCACAATGCCCGCATGCAATATTCGCGTGAACTGTGGTCACCCGACTCACCTGACAAAGCCCCCGGTGGTATGGGTCTTCCACATCTAGTTGACCAGTTTATTACCAGACCAATAAGTGATTTGCTTGGACAAAGCAATAGCGGACTTGATCGTCGCGCCCGACTACACGGTCATAGGACCCAAATTGAACAGGCTGAAAGTGCCAGATGGCAGGCCCGTTCGCGGATTGACCAAATTAAGGCTAAATTAGATGATACAGAAAGTAAAGCCCCGTTTAATGGGGTCATCATCGACAAAATGGTCGAAGTAGGCGATACCGTGATGATGGGGCAACCGTTATTGCAATTCGCTGACACCCAGCACCTGCAAATTGAAGTGGATGTGCCAGCCCGCTTGGTTCGTGGTTTGAAAGTTGGCAAAGCGGTTTCGGCTAAATTGGACGTACTTGATGAACGGGTGATTGTTACAGTGGCCCAAATTTTTCCCATTGCGGACAAAAAACGCCACACGGTCAAAGTCAAGTTTGATATGCCTCCTACTACACGTAGTGAGTTTGGCGGATATGTTGGCCCAGGCCAATATGCTCAAGTTGATGTTCCTGATGTGAAAGCAAAGCAATCGAAATTACTCTTGATTCCCAGTGCTGCTATCTCTCGGCGCGGTAGTTTACCGGCAGTCTGTGTCTTAAAGGAAAGTAAGCATGAAATACGCTTAGTGCGACTTGGTCAAGAAATTACTCCGACCGTCTTGTCAGAACTTGATCCCAGTCTCGGTGACTATGTCAGCGTTCTCAGTGGACTAAAGGTTGGCGATCTGGTTGTGATCAATAAATCATCGTCTTCCTCGAAAACTTGTGGATAAGTACTTAAGCAAAATTTTTCAGGTATTTTGTAGGAGGGTAACATCTTTTTATTGCCCACCTAGTACTCTGCCAATCTTATTTTGTTTAGTTGTAGGGTGGGTAGAGTGTAACGAAACCCACCGCTGATGATTTTTCTTTCCAAAACGGCTCCTAAGACTTATTTTGAAAATTCTAAATTTATGCCAATTCTGATTTTGAAGTTAAAGTTTTTCTTCAACAAACTTTAACCTCGAAAAAACAAAATACTTGATGTTATGATTCAATACTTAACATCAGTTACAAACTATAGTATTCCAGATAAATATCTTGGCAGGAGTCCAAACTTGAATTTGGACATCCAAGATAAATCTTGGACGACTAAAAACAGAAAACCTTTTGAATCGAATTTCTGTTTCTGGAATACTATATAACTATTCAATTGATCAACTACAAAAATCCGCATGACAGACCAATATCCTCCTATTGATAATTACCAACAACCCCCTCCCATCGAACCTCCTCCCACCCCATCCTTGGGTTTAGCGGGAAAAATGGCGCAGGCATTTATTCACTCCCCCCTGTCCCCATTATTCTTCTTTGCAATGTTATTCATGGGAATACTTGGCTTAATATTCACGCCCCGACAAGAGGATCCACAAATTTCAGTGCCCATGGTAGACATTTTTGTACAATACCCAGGGGCAGCCTCGCAACAAGTGGCCAGTTTAGCCATCGATCCGCTGCAACGCATTATGAGTGAAATTCCAAATGTAGAGCATATCTACTCAGTAGCGGAACGAGGCCAAGGCATGGTGACCGTGCAATTTGAAGTCGGTGAAGAATTGGAGCACTCCATTTTTAAAGTTCACGACAAATTGCAGTCAAATATGGAAAAAATTCCGCCAGGGGTGCTACCGCCCCTGGTCAAGCCAAAAGGCATTGATGATGTGCCAGTAGTTACTTTAACTTTGTGGTCAGACAACTTGGACGATGGGGCATTACGTACCCTGTCTTTGGAAATAATGCAAAGCCTCAAAGGCATCCCAAATACTGGGCAAAGTTTTATCGTTGGTGGACGATCTGAGCAAGTGCTTGTAGAAGTAAAACCGGAAAGATTGTCCGGTTATGGCCTATCGATTGGACAAGTGGCTCATACGATACAAACTGCCAACAGTGAAACTCGTGCTGGGCTTGTGGAAGCCGACAATACTCATTTTCCCGTCTATACCGGAAAATTTCTAACCAACGCCGAAGAGGTCAACAAATTAGTGGTAGGAACTTTTCATGGTGCCCCGGTGTATGTGCGCGATGTCGCCGATGTCACACAAGGTGCTGAAAAAGAACCCTATCAAATTGTCAATTATTTTTCTGGCCCAGCTTACGAAAAACATAACAGTTTCGGGCTTTCTCAACAAGAAAATGTGCCAGAAGTCAATAGTGCGGCTGCCGTTACCATTGCCGTATCTAAAAAAATTGGTTCCAATGGTGTCTCTGTAGCCAACAGCATTTTGGCGCACGTTGATATACTAAGAAAAAACCATGCCATTCCAGATAATGTCCAAGTGGAAGTCACCCGTAATTATGGCCAAACTGCCAATGACAAGGTCAATAATCTCATTAAGAAACTCTTTATTGCGACTGGGGCGGTAACACTATTAGTCTTATTCTCTTTGGGATGGCGGCCCTCACTCGTTGTTACCTTAGTGATTCCAGTAGTGATTTTAATCACCGTCTTTTCGGCTTGGGTATTAGGCTATACCATCGACCGCGTCAGCTTGTTTGCGTTGATTTTTTCCATCGGAATTTTAGTCGATGATGCCATTGTGGTGATAGAAAATATCTACCGCCGCTGGTTGCTTCAAGGCGAAACGGACACCATGACAGCGATTGATGCCGTGCGCGAAGTTGGCAATCCGACTATTTTAGCCACCTTTACGGTGGTAGCAGCCTTGTTACCCATGGGATTTGTATCTGGCATGATGGGACCCTATATGGAACCTATTCCGGCTTTAGGCTCTGTCGCCATGATATTCTCCTTATTTGCGGCCTTTGTGTTTACGCCTTGGTTAGCCATGCGTTTTAAACCCTCATTAGCTGCCTTACAAAAAGCTGAAATCAAGGAACATAGAACCAATGAGAGAATAGAATGGCTATTTCGCAAAATTCTACCGCCCTTGTTTACTAGCCGTATCCTTGGGTGGGGATTTTTATTGGCTCTAATATTCTCATTTTTTGCCGCTTGCTCAATGTTTTATTTTCAATCGGTTGAAGTCAAAATGTTGCCACTGGATAAAAAACCCGAATTCAATGTCTTTATTGACATGCCGGAAGGCACCGCTTTACCACTGACCGCTAATTTGACTTATCAACTGGCTGAAAAACTGCGCGACCCGGATAAGTTTCCAGAAGTCATTGCCTTGCAAACTTATATTGGCACATCGCAACCCTTCGACTTTAACGGAATGGTGCGTCATTACTACTTGCGCGAAAAACCTTGGCATGCCGATATTCATGTACAACTTGAAAATAAGAAATGTGGCATGGCTTTATGGAATATAGAAACGCTCCAATGCTATTTAGAGCCGCATCGTAGCAGTCACGAGATTGCCATAGCCGCTCGGCTGGAATTAAAAAAACTGCTCCAAGATTTAGACAGTTCGGCTAAAATAACCGTGGTAGAAATGCCACCTGGTCCTCCGGTGTTGCAATCCATCGTGGCTGAAGTTTATGGTCCTGATGACCAAACGCGCCGCGAAGTTGCCCAAAAAATGACTGATATCTTTGAACAAGCAAAGATTTTGGACGATGTTGACAATTACATGCCAGGGGCACACCAAGTTTGGCACTTTGAAGTGGATACCGAGAAAGCTGTGCGGCGTGGTATTTCCGTCGATACCATCAACAATAATCTCAAGATGGCATTGGGCGGTTTTAAGTTGGGCGATATTAAACGAGGACGAGAACTTGAACCCACTTACATTATAATTCAAGTTCCGCTGACTGAACGTTCACAATTAAGCCGTTTGTATGATTTACCAATTCCTACGCAAAGTGGAGAAATCGTTCCCCTTGCAGAATTAGGCAATTTCGTGGAAACTGAGCAAGACACTTTCTACTACCAAAAAGACTTGCGCCCGCTTGAGTACGTGGTAGGTGATTCGGTAGGCATTTATCAGCCAGAAACACAAGATTACCGTCTGAGCGCCCCGATTTATGGCATGCTCGAAATTGAAAGCCTATTGAAGGATTATGAAACGCCAGATGGTGTTAATATGGTAGATGCTGGTTGTACGGACTTATATGTCATTTCGTTCTGTGAACGATATATTGGGCCACCTTCTGCGATTGGACAATCAGGTTTTGAATGGACTGGCGAATGGACTGTCACCTATGAAACTTTCCGCGACATGGGGCTGGCTTTTGGGGCTGCGATGGTGTTAATTTACATTTTAGTGGTTTGGTTATTTGGCAATTTTATTGTACCAGCCATCATTATGGTTCCCATTCCGTTAACGTTGCTAGGCATCATTCCTGGCCATTGGTGGCTAGATGCAGAATTTACGGCCACTTCAATGATCGGTTGGATTGCATTGGCCGGTATCATTGTGCGTAATTCCATTTTGTTGGTAGATTACTCTATCAATCAAATTGAACAAGGGATACCTATACGAGATGCCGTCATTTTGGCTTGTAAAACTCGTACTCGCCCAATTTTGATTACCGCCTTTGCTTTAGTGGCTGGCTCATTCGTCATTTTGTTTGACCCGATCTTTCAGGGCATGGCGATTTCGTTACTGTTTGGAGTACTCGTTTCGACGTTGCTGACGTTGGTCGTTATTCCATTGGGTTGTATTAGTATTGGGCCTAATGCACTTTGTGCGACAAGCACTGGCTATGATGACTATCAGTTCTCGGAAGAAGTACCAGAAGCACCACCTGCAATACCACTTTGGTTGCGTCTATGGATGGCAATCATCGGATTTATTTTTGCGATGATTGGGTTTATTCAGAAGATTATTGGGGTGGTGAAGATGGTGTTTTATATCATACGAGCAATCTTTGTCCTGATTTTCAGTGCATTTGGCGGTTTATGGAGAAAAATCACGGCGGAAATTCCACCGACTGAGAACAATAATACACCGCCGCCCAGTCAATCACCAACGGCGGCACCGGTTGAACCAAAGCCCCCCACGCTACCGAGTCAACAACCAATAGCGGCACCTAGCAAACCAAAAACAATTACGCCAGCGGTCAGTAGATCAACGGTGGAAATAACGGCAGCCAGTGCTGAAAAAATTGATTCAGTCGCCCTGGAAAAAACGGCACCGAGTGAACCATCAAGCCAGGTTCCATCAGAACCCAGTGCTGAAAAGTCGGAAATCTTGGATGATAAGGACATTGGCACGGAAACTCAACCAACCACGCCAATCACCTCAAGAAAGAAAATGACTTCTCGGCGTGGAATTCAACTCAAATCGGATTTAGTAGCACAATACGAACCCGAAAAAGGCGATAACGGTAAGAATGACAAGCCAGAAGGTGAGCAACCTTCTACTGGTAAACCTTAACAATGATGATTTGAATGTTTCGGACAAATCAATCATATTGGAGTGCAAGCCGTAGCTTGCACGGGTTGGTACCGATAAATCCGATAACCAGACCGTGCGAAGTATGTAGATACATGTTCAGAAGTCGTTAAAATTAAAAAAATCTGATGTCTGAAAAACATCAGATTTCTAATAAATGAATGCCATTTTAGTTGTAGGTTGTTGTAGATTGTAGGGTGGGTAGACTGGAAGGAAACCCACCACAGCGGCTCTTCAATATAGATCACAAAGAGTTTAAATATGTTTAATTCCCGTTCAATAGATACCGCTCAAACTAATATTGCCCGCAAACCAAGTTGGTTCAAAATTTTTTCACCATACAAAAAACTGCATCAATTATTGACTGCCAAGTTCCTAATATTATTAACTGTCTCTGCATACTCCCAAAGCAATTTGACTCAGGAAATTGATAACGCCTTAGCGGAAAATTGTTTAAATAAACGCGAAACCTCGATCCGCGTGATCGCCTTGCCAAGTGGTAAAGAACTCTACACCAACAATATCCATGAACCGTTATTGCCGGCTTCCGTGATGAAACTAATCACTACTGCCGCTGCTCTACATTATCTAGGTCCAGAATATCGCTTCACCACCGAATTCTTGTATAACGGAGTGCGAAAAAGCAACGTGATCCAAGGCGATTTAGTGATACGCGCCGGTGCTGATCCCAGACTAATAACCGAAAATCTGTGGATTATTGCCTCCCAAATTAAGGCCAGTGGCATTAACGAAGTGACTGGCGACTTAGTAGTAGATACACACTTTTTCGATGAATCTGATAAGGCACCTGAATGGGAAGAGGAACGGAGCCAACGGGCTTATGATGCTAAGCTGAGCGCATTAGTCTTGAATTTCAATAGCATTGCTATCCATCTTCAGCCAGGAAGCGATGCTGGAGACACCCTCAATGCTTGGCTAGATCCGCCGCTTCCTTATATAGAACTACATAATTCCGCTAAGACCATTCGGCGAGGTCGAACTACGGTAGGAGCGCACCGAACTGAAACAGTTCCGGGAAATGTCAAAATACAGGTACGAGGAAATTTGCCCATCAGTGCCAGAGAAAAGGTGATTTATATCAATGTTGATCAACCTACGCGCTATGCAGCCGAAACATTCCGTGCGCTATTACTGAAGGCCGGAGTCAAAATAAAAGGTGAAACCAAAATTGTTTCCACGCCAGTTACAGCAAAACTGCTGTATCAACACTTTTCACCACCTTTATCATTAATCCTAAAGGAATTAAATATCTATTCCAACAATTTAACGGCCGAACAAATTGTTAAAACCATTGCGGCTGAACGTTATGGAACACCTGGAACACATGCTGAAGGGTTGAGATTGATAGAAGAATTTTTACGCATCAGCGGTGTCAATCTTCAAGGAGTCCTCATAACAGATGGTTCAGGACTATCGAGAAAAAATCGTATGACAACCGTTGCAATAACAGCTCTACTATCATCCATGTATTCTCGCTTTGACATTGGGCCTGATTTTATGACCGCCATGCACATTATGGGAACCAATGGTATTTTATCGAAACGACTCTCATCTTCTCCAGCGCGAGGTAAGATTCGAGCTAAAACGGGTACTTTGAGAGGAATTAGTACCTTGGCTGGTTATGTAGCCAGTCAGGATGGAAAAATTTTTGCTTACGCACTGTTTTTTAATAACAACCGTTGTGGGCACTGGAATGCTGATCGAATAGAAGATCGTATCATTACAGCCATTTATAATTATGGTGATCATGCTTTTGAATACGAATCTCGTGTGACTAGAAATTTGTCTGAGTTAGTAGACTGATAGGTCGCATTTTCCTATTTATTGCGTAGACTAAAAAAGACAGTCGATATGATGAAAAGAAAAGAACAATCTTTTGATCGTTACCAAACTCGGTTTGGTAACACTTAAATCCGGCAAGTAATTTTATCTTTACTATAAAAATAAATTAGTTATTTATATATAAAACGGCACCACTGTTTTTTCACACAGAAAGTTAACTTTTCAATGAGTCAGTGACTCACTTGCCGGATTTAGGTAACACTTAAGTAGATACACATAAATCTTTTAACATTTTATGTAGGGGGCCGGCAATGTATTGCCCGCCGTCCCCAGATAAATGTTAATAAACTTTTGTTGGCCTACTTAGAGTTGTCCGAAATAAATTTCCTCAGTCTCAGAGCGAGAATGTGAGTTCCCCCCATTTTATTTCCGACAGCAGTTCTGAAAATTTATGCCAATTCTACCGGTTCAAAAGTGGTTGTCACGTGATAAGGAGCACTGGTATCCAAAGCATTCTGAATAGCCAAGACAATCTCATTGACATGAAGAGAATAGTCGGCCGAAATTTGACTAGGACGATTCTCAGTGATGGCTTGCGCCATATCGGCTATCCCTCTTGAAAAATCTTGGTAATGCCGCGCATTTCGTAACTTTAAATTAGGCCTTCTAACAGGTGGATACTCTTTTGGTCGAAGCCCCAAAAGTTTTTTCAGAAAGGGAAATTTCCGAATAAGTGGATATTTTTCAGCGCGAAATTTGAGTTTGGAGTACTTATCAATATAAACGGGTGCATAATAATTCCAACACTCATCAATAGAAAGTATTCCTTTATCTCCAATTACTTGCATCGTATGATTGAACGGCGCAACAATACTACACGTCAGTCTCGCAACCACACCAGACTCAAAAGTGATGCAAGCTACAGAAAAATCCGGCGTATTCACTTCCAACAGTTCCCCGTCTCGAACCGTTTTATTTGGAATTGCACACGATGAAAAGGCGGTAATAGTTTTGGCAGGCCCAAAAAACGCTGGAAACCAAGTAACATAATAACCAGCATGTTCTAATGTACATCCAACCTCAAATTCATCTTTATAAGGCCATGGCGTGCCAGACTCACTGAGCCAGTTCTGAGGTTGTTCCAAGTGAATAGGACCATCATCAATTTCAGCATAAACCAGACGAACTTTTCCTATCTCATCATTTTGTAGAGCCTTCCAAATAGTCTGGGCGGTTTCTCCTAACAATCCACACGGTGCCGATGATAAATATAGGCCCCGTTTCTTAGCTAACTCTACCAATTCTTTAGCCTCTAAAAACTCTATTGAAAGCGGCTTTTCCGAATACACATGCTTATCAGCTTCCAGGCAAGCCTTTGAAACCGAAAAATGACTACTCGGGTTGGTGAGATTAGCAACAATATCTACATTAGGATCATCAAGAAGCTCCTCCAATGTAGAATAAACGGGAACTGAATAATATGAACCGAACTTTGTTGCCTGATCCTTATCACGATCCATGACCCCCACCAGTTCTAACTGTGGATGGTTCTTTAACGTCTTTATATAATAATCGGCGACGAAACCGCAACCGACAAAAGCGATCCGCTTCACTGGGTTTTTCTCCTTTAATAGAGTAGGGCTGTTGCGAAATAAAAGGGGAAATAAATTATCTTAATTAGCTTGCTTAATTACTAAAAATGTGATAATATTTCATTATACAAATATTTTATGTTAGTTGTAATTCCTCAAAAATATTA
>Ga0233403_10000382_pt1 | contig 20913 bp, 17 predicted proteins | sample Na_oxic_1_MG_FD_179866 | JGI IMG/M metagenome (GOLD analysis project Ga0233403, IMG submission 179866) | Seawater microbial communities from Saanich Inlet, British Columbia, Canada - Na_oxic_1_MG | ecosystem: Environmental > Aquatic > Marine > Inlet | place: Canada: British Columbia | collected...
ATTGTTTGTGAAGGGCAGGATCCTGATTTGTCTTATCTTATTGGCGTGTGTCATGCTTTGGCCTTGCCAATGATTCCTATCTATACATCACGGCATGATATACCGATTTTGTTACGATCATATCCCAAAATTATTCTTAATTTAAGTTCTATGTCAGATGAATTGGAGAGGTTTCGGGAAGAATTGCTTTCCTATGTTTCAAGCGATTCAAATCATTTCCCAAAAAGCCCTGTTCAGCAATATTTTCCCTATGATAAGAGACCCGTACCCAATCATGAGTATGTTGAACTGGAGAGTAAGAAAAGGCAATGTGATAATCAGATCAGGGAACTACAAGATAAGCTTAGACAGATAGAACTGGCATCAGAGCAAACTCAGACGCTTATTAAAGAATATCCTCAGAAGATTCACGAATATCAGAAGCTTAAAAAATATCTTGACACATTGGAAGGAATATCTGGCGAAAGACGTATCGAATTTCGGCCAGCATCAGATAGGAACGATCTTGCCGAAAGGAATGGCCAAAACAATCACTCTGAGGAAGATGAGAAATGATTTGAAAATGAACCCTATACTAAAACATTTCCCCTGGGCAACCCCCGAGGAGCAGGTCCTGCTCCGGGCCGAGTTCATGCGCCGTGCGGCCCTGGGTTTCGAGGAAGGCAAAATGTGGCGCGACGCTGCGGAATGCTGGTCATCCCTGGGCGAACATGCCCGGGCCGGTGAACTCCACGCCCGGATCAGTGACCTTGGAAACGCGGCCATGTCCCAGGCCGGAGCCGGCAGATACGCGGGCGCGCTTGACCTGTATCTCCAATGGGAATCCGGGCTGGCCAAAGGCGATATCGTCAACAGACTCAGGGCATTGCTGGGTCAGGCCCGATGCCATTTCTCAGGTGCGGACCCGAAAAAAAAGATGGGCACCCTTTCCCGGAAAGCCGGCCTGGAAGCATACACCAGGGCGCGGGTTTTGCTGGAAAGTGAAGATGACCGGGATTCCCGGACCGCCTCCCGATGCTGGGCCGCCCTGGCCGAATACGGGGCTGAAATGAATCGCTATGATCTGGTAATGGAAGGGTATGAGCTGGCTCTGGAGTGCGACAATTCAGCTGAAATCATCAGAGCCTATCTGTCCGAAGCCCGCGAACGGGATGACCGTGTCCTGATTCGAACACTGGAAGAGCGGCTGGCCGAATCCGAAGAGACTGAGGAACTTCCGCCGGACCCCGGGGAACTGTGGACAGAACCGGAAACTGGCATGGAGTTCGTGTATGTTCCCGGGGGGACCTTTATGATGGGGGATATCTTCGATGACGAACACTGGAACGACGAAAAGCCGATCCACGAGGTTGAAGTGAGTGCGTTTTACATGGGAAAGTACCCCGTTACGTTTAATGAATACGATCTCTTCTGCGAGGAGAGCGACAGAAAAAAGCCGAATGACCGTGGCTGGGGCCGGGGAAGACGACCGGTGATTTATGTGTCCTGGGAGGATGCAAACGCTTTTGCGGAATGGGTTTCCAGAAAATCGGGTCACACCTTCCGGTTGCACACCGAGGCAGAATGGGAATATGCGGCCAGGAGCAAGGGAAAAGAATACAGATATTCCGGGACAAACGAGGAAGGTGAACTGGGCGAATATGCATGGTATTCAGGAAACTCGGATCGTGAAACCCATCCTGTTGGTGAGAAGAAACCGAACGAACTCGGCATCCATGATATGAGCGGAAACGTGTGGGAGTGGTGCTTGGATGTATTCGGGGATTATGCTGATGAAAGACAGATCAATCCCATATATATAGGAGAGGTTCAGAATATATATAGGACAGATGATGCAGATATATATATATCGGGCCCGAACCGGATCGTTCGGGGCGGAAGTTGGTTCAACGATCCCGGTGTTTGCCGGTCGCTGTCTAGGGCTAATGAGTTGCCCGGCACCCGTTTCCATTACCTCGGCTTCCGTCTGTTGAGGATGCATTAATAGCCCTTGGAGGAATTAGGGGTCAGCGCATGCTGATTGTGCTTCATACCCTTATCTACGCACTTCGGTCCGAAGGTGTCACCTTGTGCATGGATGAGCCTGAAAATTTCCTTGCCCTGGCTGAAATTCAGCCTTGGCTCGTCACACTCTACGATTTCTGCACTGACGGGGAACTTCAGGCATTGCTTGCGTCTCATCATCCGCAACTGATTGATTATCTGGCAGTTTCTTCGGGATACTGGTTTGAACGTCAGAACGGGGGCACCGCCTGTGCCGAGTTCTGTACTGAAAAACAGACGGATGATCCGCCGCCATCGCTTTGCAGGGCAAAAAAGGAGTTGCGGAGAATCAAATGAACCCAATACTCAGACATTTCCCCTGGGCCACTCCCGAGGAGCAGGTCCTGCTCCGGGCCGAGTTCATGCGCCGTGCGGCCCTGGGTTTCGAGGAAGCCGAAATGTGGCGCGACGCTGCGGAATGCTGGTCATCCCTGGGCGAACATGCCCGGGCCGGTGAACTCCACGCCCGGATCAGTGACCTTGGAAACGCGGCCCTGTCCCAGGTCAGGGCAGGCAGGTATGCGGACGCTCTCGGTCTGTATCTGCAATGGGAATCCGGGCTGGCCAAAGGCGATATTCTTAATCAGATCAGGGCATTGTTGGGCCAGGCCCGATGCCATCTCTCAGGCGCGGACCCGAAAAAAAAGACCGGCGCCCTTTCCCGGAAAGCCGGCCTGGAAGCATACGCCCGGGCACGGGAGCTGCTGGAGGACGAGGAGGGGCGGGACCCCCGGACCGCCTCCCGATGCTGGGCCGCCCTGGCCGATTACGGGGCCGGAATGAGGCGCTATGATCTGCTCGAGGAGGGATATGAGCGGGCCCTGGCGCATGACGATTCCGAGGAAATCCTCAGTGCGTATCTGGCCGCGGCCCGCGAGCGGGATGACCGTGTCCTGATCCGAAATCTGGAAGAGCGCCTGGCCGAATTTGGGGAGACTGGGGAAGAACTTCCCCGGCTGAAACCCGGGGACCCGTGGACGGACCCGGTGACGGGCATGGAATTCGTTTATGTTCCCGGGGGGAGCTTCATGATGGGAGATATCTTCGGTGATGGAAATAACTATGAAAAGCCGGTCCATGAGGTTGAGCTGAGTCCTTATTATATGGGGAAATATCCGGTGACGCTGGGGCAGTGGAAGCAGTTTCTCTCTGACACCGGATATGAGGGGAACGAGGAAAACGGATGGAGATGCAAAGGCATGGCCGATCCTGAAGATTTTTCCCAGGAGGATGACCATCCGGTTGCCTGCGTGTCCTGGCATGAAGCCGTGGCCTTTGCGGAATGGCTGTCCGGAAAGACGGGCCACGGCTTCCGGCTGCCCACCGAGGCCGAATGGGAGTATGCGGCCCGGAGCGGAGGCAAGGAACACAGGTATTCCGGGACAAGTGAAGAGGATGAGCTGGGCCAATATGCGTGGTATTCTGGAAACTCGGATCGGAAAACCCATCCCGTGGGTGAGAAGAAAGCGAACGATCTCGGCATCCACGACATGAGCGGGAATGTCTGGGAGTGGTGTCTGGATGTGTTCGGGGACTATTCGGAGGAGAAGCAGACCAACCCCATATATATAGACAGGGTTCTGGATATATATGAGACTGACCATGCCCATATATATGAATCAGGCTCGCGCCGGGTTGTTCGGGGCGGCGGTTGGTTCGGCGGCACCCGTACCTGCCGGTCGGCGTATCGGAACAGCCACTCGCCCGGCAACCGTGACTACGCTCTCGGTTTCCGTCTGTTGAGGACGCCTTAGTATCCCTTGGCTTTTTTACCCTTTTACCCTTGGCAAATGTGATCAGAAAAACCGGCGCCAGCCCGGTTTAAAAGGGTGAAGGCGAAGCGATAGCCGCCTTCACCCGCGCGGCAAAATTGGGTTTTACGTTGGGGCATTTTGATCCGGAATCCATTGATGCCATAACTACAAGGATTGGGTTTAGTAAGGATGGCCTGAGTCTTTCCGAACCTGATATCCTATCCTTACGAAACTTGATCCCTGTAGTTCTCACACTCAATCTTTGCAGATCCGCTCGCGGGGGATTGGCAAATCCCCGCCCCGAGGGGTTTCGGATTTGCCTATCCGAAACGAGCAGAAACGAGCAGAAACGAGCATGGCCAGGAGAAATAAAACAATGAAAGCAAAATTGAGAAGAAAAACAAAACACGGAAATCAGAAATCTCAGGAGCATCTCTTCCATTTCCTCTGTTCCCTGGGACAGGGCCATGCCCGTGCCGAGCATCCCATCCTGCTTGATCAGGAAGCCCTGCACGACATCCGCACGGCACCCCATCAGCTTCTGGGCAAGGCCCTGGGCCGCTGTCTGGATGCTTTCCTGATCCGGCTCACCCCGGACACCGGCTCCTGGGGCCGGTTCGATCTCTCGGGCGCGGTGTGGGGCGTGGCAATAGCGGCGAGCAATTGCCTGCTTCCGCTTCTCTCTCCCCAAGACAGGGGAATTGAAACCGCACCCTCTCAAGATCAGAATGGCTCGGCATCCGACCTTGTGGCCGAATTCACCCACGCGCTCATTGACACCTTGCCCCCGGCCCGCACCCTGCACGAAATACTGACCTATCATGCCCTGCTGGACATCCCCGCCCAGACAATTCCGGATCTTCCCCCGGGCCGATCCGAACTCATGCAGCGGCTGATACATCTCAGCCCCATGACAGCGCTCTGCCATCTGCATCTCCACACGCCCCCGGGCCTGATTCCGCTGAGTGTCGAAATGCTCCCGGGCTGGAAAGACAGGGCCACGGACCCGGCTCCCTGGGCCGATGCCGAGGACTGGCTCAATACCCTGATCCCCCTGACAGAACAGCCTTCCCTGGCGAGATTCCTGAGACAACGCTGGCTGACCCTGCCCGAAACCGGGCCTGCCTGCCGCAACCTGGGCCTGCTTCTGGAAAGCCTGCGCCGGCAGGGAAACCTTCGGGATTTCATCCTTGAGTTTTACGAGAGCTATGATTATCTCTGCGGTCAGAACATCAGGACCATCCGGAGCGGAACCTATCGCCACTGGCCCCTTCTGGACAAAATTGAGCGTCTGCTGCACACCGGCGGGGAGAGCGACGCGGGCATGGAGGCAGCCATCCGACTGAACTGGCTGGGGCATGAATATTTCCTCAAATTCCATGCCCTGACCCAGATCATCCGTGATGAAGGGAGGGTGCCGACAGATTACAGCCACCTGAACCCGGGATGGATTCCGGCACTGCGGCCTTTCCTGCAATTCACCGAATGGTCAGCGTCACAGCCTGAGATGGGGCCGGTTGAGTTTGTCAGCAAATAATTTTATATCACACAAAGGCACAGAGAACACAAAGTTTATTTTTATATATATCACACAAAGGCACAGAGAACACAAAGTTTATTTTTATATATATCACACAAAGGCACAGGGAACACAAAGTTATTTTTCTCTCTGAGTTCTTTGTGTCTCTGTGTGAGAAATTTTTTATATATCACACAAAGGCACGGAGAGCACAAAGTTATTTTTCTCTCTGTGTTCTTTGTGTCTCTGTGTGAGAAATTTTTTATATATCACACAAAGGCACAGGGAACACAAAGTTATTTTTCTCTCTGTGTTCTTTGTGTCTCTGTGTGAGAAAATTTATATATATCACACAAAGGCACAGGGAACACAAAGTTATTTTTCTCTCTGTGTTCTTTGTGTCTCTGTGTGAGAAATTTTTTATATATCACACAAAGGCACAGGGAACACAAAGTTTATTCTTCTCTCTGTGTGAGAAATAGAAATAAGGGACTCAGAAAAAACGCATTCCCCCAAAAATCTCGCAAAGGCGCAAAGGCGCGGAGAGAGGTTCCTCATCCGGTTTCCCATCGCCTTTTCTTTGCGCCTCTGCGCCTCTGCGTGAGATATAAAACAGTGGGGGAATGCGTTTTTTCCGAGTCCCTAAGTTAATAAGAAAGGACAGCTTATATATACCATGAAAACCCAAACCCCCAAACCCGGAATCCAGTCTCACCTCCGCACCCTCCCCTTTTCCCATGTCACCTGTGCGGATTTTCCCCGGGGCCGTGCGGCCCTCTGGCTGGGAGGAGCCGCTGCCTCAGGCTGGCCCATGCCCCTGGCCCTGGCTCTGGATATGGGCCTTCTGCTCAGTTTTCCCGGTGCCGGACTGAAATCTGAAAAACCCGGATATCTCCCATCTGACGAGGACACCTCGGATTACCTGAATTTCCTGCAACGTGTTTCTGTGCATCCCCTTGTCCGTGAGCTGTCTCTTCAGAAGCCCCGGTTTCGGATGCGGTGATCTCTGTGATCCTGACCCGCCTGATTCATGGCCTGGATATGCCTGATTTTTACCGCCCGCCCGGGGGCAGGGCAGGTCTTTTTTTCACCCGGACCCTGACGACCCGGCTGGAAGAGAGCAACCCCGGGCATATATGGCGGAATACACGCATCCGGGACCGGCCACGCTGGAACAGGCTTCTCTCCCCTGAAAAGCTGGCCCGCATTGAGAGCAATCTTCACAGGCTTGACAGGGCCGAGGTCCGATTCCTGATCCGATATGGCCCGCCGGTGGCCGGATCCCCGGATCCCCGGGTTTTGCTGGACATGCTGGCCCTGACTGATCTGCCCGGGCCTGTGGGACTGGCCCTCTCCCAGACCCTCAGTCTCCTGCCCCGTGTCAGCGCAACCCAGACAGTGGGCGGTGTGCAGACGTATCCCGAGGGCGGATATGAGGGCCTGGATCGCAAAGGGAGCATGGACAGCCTCCTCCTCACCGAGCTGATCTATCCGGATGACATATTCCTCCATCGCCTTTTCAACAACGAGGCCCTTTACTACGGACGGGAAAGTTCCCGGGATCGCAGAAGGGAGCTGGCCTATATCGTGGTTCAGGCGGGATGGGGTCTGGGCCTTGACGGCCGGGTCATGGCCCGTGCCCTGACTTTGGGACTTGCCCAGGCCATGGGCCGGCGGGGTTATGAGGTGCGGTGCAGTTTTGCAGGGCAGGATCTGGGTCAGCCCTTCAGGCCCGACAAACCGGGCGAGGTGGGGCGCATCCTGCATTACCGGGAAGAGGGAACGGTGAATGTGGAAAAGGTATTGAAAGGCGTACTCAGGCAGCTCCGGAACTGGCAGGAACGATACCAGGGCCGGCAGGTGCTGTGGGTCCTGGGCGAACACTTTGACGCTGACTGGCACGAGGATCATGAAAGTCTTTACCGGGATCTGAGTTTGGAAGGGGGCCAGCAGGCATGGTATATCCATGTCGGCAAAACCGGGACGGTGAGCGCTGATCCACCGCCCACAGCGAGATATTTTGAAGCCTGGCATCTCTTGGAAACCGGGCTGATGTGGGAGGGGAGAGAAGATGATCCCCTTGCTGGCTGGTCAGGGCCGGCCCGGCCTGAGAAACGGGAACCCGACAGCCTGTGGACAGAACTGGGAACGGGTATGCCGTTTGTTTATGTTCACGGGGGGAAGTTTATGATGGGGGATATTTTGGATGACGGGCATCACAAGGATGAAAAACCGGTTCATGAGCTTGAACTGAGTCCTTATTATATGGGGAAATATCCGGTGACATTTGATGAATATGACATGTTCATGATGGGGGACACCTTCGGAGACGGGTTTGACAGGGAAAAGCCGGTTCACGAGGTTGAACTGAGTCCTTATTATATGGGGAAATATCCGGTGACATTTGATGAATATGATATGTTCTGCAAGGAAACCGGCAGGGAAAAGCCTGATGATGAGAACTGGGGCCGGGGAAGATGGCCGGTGATCAATGTGTCCTGGGAGGATGCAAACGCTTTTGCGGAATGGCTGTCCGAAAAAACTGGCCACACCTTCCGGCTGCCCACCGAGGCCGAATGGGAATATGCGGCCCGGAGCGGGGGCATGGAACACAGGTATTCCGGGACAAGCGAAGAGGATGAGCTGGGCCAATATGCGTGGTATTGGGGAAACTCGGGTCGGAAAACCCATCCTGTGGGTGAAAAGAAACCCAATGCGCTCGGCATCCACGATATGAGCGGGAATGTCCGGGAATGGTGTCAGGATATATATGCTGAGGATGCATATAGCAAACACCAGGACAATGACCCCATATATATGCCATCAGGCTCGTCCCGGGTTCTTCGGAGCGGCAGTTGGACATCCGGCGCCCGTAGCTGCCGGTCGGCGTTTCGGCGCGCCACCTCGCCCGGCGGCCGTGGCAACGATCTCGGTTTCCGTCTGTTGAGGACGCCTTAGTATCCCTTGGCTTTTTTACCCTTTCACCCTTGGCAAATGTGATCAGAAAAACCGGCGCCAGCCCGGTTTAAAAGGGTGAAGGCGAAGCGATAGCCGCGCGGCAGGGCAAACCGTTTCTGATTGTATTTGCACAGGGCCTTAATGCCTGCGATATTTTTTTTCATATCACATCAAAAAGCTCTTGACATCCTTAAAAATGTATTATATAAAGCCATATTATGATAGATACTCGGCCATGCGGAATTTTAGCGCTTTGCGGCCCCTTCTCAACGGAGTGCGGAAGCAACTGAGATAATGCGTTTTTTCCGAGTTCCTAAAACCTGAAGCCCCCTTTGAAAATGATCCGACAAACCGAATTGAAATTAGACCTGGGAGCCTCCAAAACCGAGGCCATGCGATATGTCCGCCACAACCCGGACGTGACCCTCAGGGATTTTCTTGGCTGTTACAAGGCTCATGGCATCCGCCCCCTGCCGGACGACTATTTTCATCAGCCCCTTAAAAATTTCCTGATCAGCCCGATAACCCTCAGAACCGGAACAGGGATACTGCTTTCACCTGATGACGCGGCAGAGTGCGGGGCCTCAGGCGAATTGAGGAATATCCTTGACAAATTCCATGAACAGGACCTGACCCGCACTGCCGAACCCGAGGCATACCCGGCCCGCACTGCCGAACCCGAGGCATACCCGGCCCGCACTGCCGAACCCGAGACATACCCGGCCCGCATCAGGGACAGCGAAGCGGTCCGGATCGCATACAGGAAGGAATTGCAGCGCATTGCCCGTTTTCTGGAAAATGACCTCTCTGTCCTGATCCTGTGCGACAAAATGCTCACTGAACATATCTATGAATATGTGTGCAAATTGGCGCACAGAAAACCCGTTCTGGATGATGCGGTTCCCAATAACAGACCCGACACCACCCGGGAAGCGTTTGACCAGGCCATGCAGGGCGGCGGCGGTATTGAATCCAGCCTGCCCCTCCTGATCCGAAACCTCAAACCAGACCAGGTTCTGGTGCTTCGCAGCCTTGACATACTGGACAACCCCTCCCTGATCGAGCTGCTCTACCAGGGAAGCAGCGGTGACAAAAAAACCCAGCTGCTCGGATTTCTGGACCCGTCCCTGGAAGTCAAAAAAGTCCTGAGCAACCGCTTTGCCGTGCATACCACCATCATGGGCCTGTGGCGACATTTTCAGCCGGACCCGGACAAGCCGCCCGTACACACCGTCACCCGTCTCATCACAGCGAATGAACGCGAATGCTTCCGGGAATTCGACCCTGAAAATCTTTACAAAAACGTCTCAGGACTCAATGCTATTCAGTTCCGCAACGCGATGCGCTACGTCGGAGCCACCGTGACCAAAGGCAGCGATCCCCGTGACATTGACAAGGTCATCCGGCAGTTCAAGACCAACTCCTCCGATGAAATCGAAATCCCGGACACCGCGTTTGAACACATCGGCGGCTATGAACGCGTCAAACAGGAGTTGAAGCGCATAATCGCACTGGTGGACGGTCAGGTGAAAGGCATTGATGAAAAGGAACGGAAGAACATGATTCCCGGAGGTTTTGTCTTTCACGGGGAGCCGGGGACCGGAAAAACCCTGTTTGCCAAAGCCATTGCCAATGAAATGAACGCAACCATCCAGATGATTTCAGGCCCCGAGATCATGGACAAATATGTGGGCCAGAGCGAGAGCAACATCCGCAGGATATTTTCCACTGCCCGCCGCAACGCGCCCTCTGTCATCTTTTTTGACGAGTTTGACAGCATCGCAAGCCAGCGCAGCACCTACTCAGGCGGAGGCGAACGGGTCAACAACGCAGTGGTGGCCCAGCTCCTGACCGAACTTGACGGATTTCGCCAGGATCAGACCGTGCTGGTCATCGGCACCACCAACCGCATAGACATCATTGACGAAGCCCTGCTGCGGCCATCACGGCTCTGTCCCATTGAAATCGGTCTTCCCGATTATACTGCCCGACAAGAGGTGGCCCGAATCCACGCCAGGACATTTGGCATAGACAAATTGCTGACCGATATCTGCCGGCTCACACTCAGACATCTGCCGGCCTGGATCGGAAACAGGGAAATTCCCCCTGGTTTTCTTGAGGATATCTTTGCCCGGCATCCGCCCCACAAAACACGCTGTGAAACAGAGATAAGGCAGGAGGGATTCGCACGGGAATTGCAAGCGATGTTTGAACTGATTCACAAATCCGGGTCCGGGAACGAACAAATATCTGAAAAAGAGCATCCCCTGTTTCTTCAACTGGAAGATCGCCTGATCCGGACAGCCCGGACTTACGGCCTGGACCTCACGCCTCCTGACTCCCCTGATGCTCAGGCCGTTATGAGCAACGAATCACTTCAGACCATGCAGAGCGATATCCGGGACCTCTTTGACTTGCTGAAACAGCAAAATCCCCAGGAAGGAGGCTTTTCCCCGGAGACCTTTCTGGAGGGAATACTCAGCCTGATAGCGGAATATTCCGACGGCTTCAACAACGATGAAATCCGGGCAATCTTCCAGGAAGCCAGCCGTGAATATTATCTCGAAGGCCAGTTGATCACCCCGCGCTACATCGGCATGAAAATCGGCCTCATCAAAAAACGGAGAGATGAGCGGGAGGTGAGCCACTTGTCCGGGAGCAGACCTCGGGGATGACGGTTTGTTGCACTAAACAGAGCCTATTGGAACAAAAATAAGCACGAAACTGGCTGACTTACACGGCATGGAGCGGGCTGGAAAACGTCCGTCATCTATCTTTCATGTCAGCACCCATGCGAGGTAAAAATAATGGCTTTCACAGATTTTAAATCAGTCGCACAGGTTCAGGAAAAATATAATATCAGATATGCGGAAGAGGATTTTATTGAATACGGGGAATTATCTCCTTCGGAAATTTTTCTGAAGGAATTTGAATTCAGCCTTCGGAATATGGATGTGTTCACATCCGAGGCCTCGAGATGTGAGAATGTCATTTATCCGATTCTGAGAGAAATTTACAAATCTTTCGTAGATGGCTGCTCTCTCTGGAGCCACAAATCAATCTCTTATGACAGTGATCTGACAGGTGTACCTGATTACATCATTTCGACAAGATCGGAACTGGGCAAGACAGTTCTCGGGCTTCCGATAATTATGGTCACAGAGGCAAAACAGAACAATTTTGGCGAGGGATGGGGTCAGTGTCTTGCGGAGATGCTGGCATCGCAGAAAATAAACCGAGAGGACATGCGTCCTGTGTACGGAATTGTGACAGACGGCGAGGTCTGGCAGTTCGGAATGCTTGTAAAAGATGTGTTCACAAAAAACAGGACACGTCTTCCGGTTGACAATATTGATAAGGTTTTCGGAGCGGTGAGTCATCTCATCGAAACAGCGGGAAAACACCTGAAATGAGCGGGATTTTGCCGATTTGCTGCTCGCTCAACAGGTGGAGAACTGGATTGACAACCCGCCTGTTGTAAGTTGATAGCTGTCAATGGACAAGGGATTATGATCAGAACCCCGAAACACAGACCCCGGTAAGCCAGAACTTAGGAGCCTGAAAACTGTGGAACAAAATATTCTTGACATTCTTGACGATGCGGAACATATTGTCAACCTGCTCAAAAACACCTTTGTTGCAAAGGACGAACTGATTGAGCTTCTGATGACCTGCGCTATTGCCCAGGAACATCTTCTCATTGTAGGCCCTCCGGGCACGGCCAAATCAGAGCTGATCAAGCGGTTTGCCCGGCTTTGCACGTCCGACGAGCCGGATACCGGAGACCGCATTGGGTATTTTGAATATCTGCTGACCCGTTTTACCGAGCCAAACGAAATCTTCGGGCCAATAGACATTGCCGCGTTTCGGGAAGGAACCGGGGACGGTTCCAAGCTTCGACGGGACACAACCGGGATGCTGCCACGCGCGGAAATTGCGTTCCTGGATGAGGTGTTCAAAGCCAACAGTGCGATTCTCAACGCGCTGCTCACCATTCTCAACGAGCGCGTGTTTTACAACGGAGGAGAGCAGAAAACAGTGCCGCTCCTATGCTCTGTGGGGGCCACCAACACAGTGCCTGACCAGGCGGACCTGGCAGCGATGTATGACCGTTTTCTCCTGCGCTTCTGGACCGATAACGTGGAAGAATCCCTGTTCACCGAACTCTTTCACCGGGGCTGGAAACTGGAGCGGGACCGCATTGCCGAAGGCTACGGCCTGAGTATCACCAATATCATCACCACCAATGACCTTCGCACACTCCACAAGGCACTTGAGCGGACAGACATGAGCCAGGTGGCCCGGCCCTACCGCGAGGTGGTGCGCCGCATCCGTGCGGAGGGAATTCAGCTCAGTGACCGCCGGGTGGTCAAACTGCTCAAACTCATTGCAGCCTCGGCTCTGCGCCACAAGCGGGAACAGGCCAATACCGGGGATTTCTGGGTGCTTCGTCATGTCTGGTCAGACGCGGATCAGATTCCCCATTTGCAGACGATTCTTGATAAATATACAGAAGACTACGAGGGAGATGCCTGGTGCGCGGAGCGTTCCCTGTCTGACATCGAAGAGGATCTCAGCCGGTTCAGCAGGGAGCAGGATAAACTCAGCCATGACACCGACTACGCGGATTTTTTGCAGCAGATCGAAACCATCCGTCGCCAGCTTATCCGCCACAGTGCTGGCACGGACAAAGCCTCTGATGAGGACAGGGCCATGTATGAGAAACTGACGGAGCGGGTTACAGAGATGACTGACAGGCTGATTCAGATATTGGATGATAAGATGTGACACGAGCCATATGAGACCTCCGCCATACGAGACCTCCGTCTTCAATTGTAACAGCCAAATAAGGAAAGCAACATGTGCAACCCCCGCAGAGTAATGATTCACCTTTCCAGGAGCATTGAGGAGGCCTGGCGCACCACGGTGGAGCAGGTCGCCACTGCTCAGGGAGAGGTGCAGGAGCTGGCCCGGGTCACGGCTGACATTCCCCTGGATGCGGAAATGGGGGATCGTGCTTTGGAGATGCTGGAACGCATCATGCAGGGCGAATTTGAGGAGTTTGAACCCTGGGAGCGTGATGAGGAAGGCAATTATCGCCGTGATCTGGGAGAGGTTATCCTGATTTACCGCCCGGGCACTCATCAGCTCATTGTCGAGGCCGCGCTGACCCAGCAGATCAGCGCGGAAGCCCGGGCCACAGCCGAGGCCGGCGGATTCACGGTGGGAGAGGTGGCAGCCGAGGCTGCGGGGCGGTATTTTGACGACGGCTGGGGCGGACGCACCGAGGATCACGCCCGGCAGGAAGCCCAGGCCGCGGCAGAGCGAAAACTTGAGGAAGCGACAGAATCCCTTCACCAGCACCAGCACGGGGCTGAAATTGAAGCCGCAGAAAGCAGAGCCAGAGATCAGGCCGAGGCTCAGGCAGCGGCAGAATTGGAACAACTGCATAATAAGACCCGTGAGGCCCTGCGCGAACGCCTGCAACTCATTCTTGCCCAAGCCCAGGACCGGGTGCATCGCACCATGAACCGCATGGTTGGCGAGGCATATCGCCGGACCCTCATTGAACTGGTACAGCAGAACGGCGGCCGTGTGATAGCAGATGAGCGCAGCGGTTCCGTGATCAACCTTGAATTGGAGTTATTCTGATGCCAGACAAACCCAGACGCCCGCCGGTCCGCATCCGCTTCAGATTCAACGTGGATACCGGCGAAACCGAATTTATCATAGACGACGGGGCACCGGATCGCTCCGAGGAGTACCACGACAATGTGGCCCAGGCCATTGCCAGCTATCTTGCCCGACATCCGGAGATTGAAGATGCAGGAGCGATCCGTCATCAGATTGAACAGGGACGGCAGGCGATTACCGATGCCACCGGGCGGAATGAGAAAAAAGATGAAATTGAGCTTGAAACATAATGCAAGCTTTCCGACTTTTATATAGATATGGATACTGACAAATGGGCCAATGCGAAAAAATTCTTGATAACGGAGAACGATGCAGTAACCGGGCTGTGCCGGGCACGAAAGCCTGCAAGACTCACGCGCGTATCACCTTCCGTCCTGTAAGGGAATCCGCGGACACGACCTCATTGGCAGTCGGACAGAAGCCATCTCCTGATCTGGAAGAATCCGAGAAACCCGAACCAGACGCGTCTTTATCAGATTCGGATCAGAAAGCGGTTCCCAGCCCGGCAGGACAAAAGCCTCATTTTCCAGGTCTGCAAACTGACGAACGGGATATTCTCGTCGCACCCCGGGGCCTTATCTGGCTGAAACCTGTGCAGGCTGAGACATCCCAAACCCGGTTCGGTCGCATGGTCCGCGCTATGAGTCTCCTCAGCCAGGCCATGACCCTGCCCGGTCAGATTCAGTTGATGCATCAGAAAGAAGCCGGCCCTGTACTCATTTTTATAGAGCCTGCCCAGAAAAATAAAAGCAGCCTCTCGGTCATCTACGACGCTGCCTCATCCGCTGCCCGGCTGGCCAGAGCCGGATTTTATATTGGCCAGGACAACACCTTTGTCCAATATCGGGATGACCGCAGCCCAAGGGGTTATGACGCACCGAATTTCAAGCCAGCATCCCCCAAAGAGGATATTCTGGTTGTGACCCGTCAGGGCATTCACACACTTGCTTTGGCTGATTTCACTGAAATCCCTCTGACCGATTTCTGCCTGCAAGTGGCACCTGTGCCGCACATCCCCGGTCCCAGGCCCGAATGTCTCTATGCCCTCAGCCCGCCCCCGCTCTACCCCATGCTGGCCCGTTATCTCCAGGCACATCATCTTTGCTTTGGCCTGGCCCGCGTGCAAGAGCAGAACCGCGAACTCATTCTCTTTGAAATCAGGGCGCGTGCGAACGCGCCCGCGGGTCAGACCGTTCCCCGGTTCATCCTTGACTACCTCAGCCGCTTCCCCCGCGTCGCACTGCTGACGAGTCAGACAGATGACCGGCAAATTTTGTTGCACCGGGGCCATCGCTATCCTCTGGACATCTTTCACATAGCAGAGGCTTTTGACCCGGACGAGATGGTTCTCCTGATTGCCGATCATTATCCGAACCTCCGTATCAGTCCCAAGCCCCGGTTTTTTGACGGAGACCGCCTCACAGAGAACTGTATGCCCGGCCTCTCTTCGCTGAAACTGGCTCCCCGACCGGCTGACAGCACCCCGCGGTTGAAATTGCCCGTTCTGATGCGCCCTGACAACGACTCCGCGCCCTGGGTGGCCGCGCTGGTTCTGAGCAATCAGGAAATGAAATGGGCAGGCAGACTCCTCTACCGGGCCCCCGAAGATGCGTTTGCCGCTTATTCTCTTTGCCAGGGAGAGGATTGCTCGGTTCTGCTCGGCAACCATCTGCCCATCGAAGGATTGCCATTTGGCACACCTTTGCGTCGTATCGGAGATACAAGGCTTTTCATTCCCCTCCGCAGCCGGCTTTGGCCCCAGATTCCTTGGGACGTGCTGGCCCAGGCATTGGAGATGCAGGAGAACACCTATACCTTTCTCACGAATGATTACCGGCTTGATCTGCCCGAATCCGACTTTGCTCCACTTTCCCGGGCTGTTGTGGCTGATCCGGATCGTCCGCAAATCAGATTCAACTTCCGCACCGCGGCGGCCCTGCCTGAATTACAGTGGCCTTCTTCTTCTGCTGAAGCTCCTTCTCAAGTGCAAAAACAAGAAAAAGACATCTCTTCAAAATTTAAAAATTTCTTTGCCGGCGAAACCCGGGAAAAGGTCAGGGAGAATAGCCAGAACCAAATCAAATTGTCTGAAAAAAGGAATGAAAGCAATATGATATCCCTGCAAGATCAGGCCAGAGCATGTGAAGAGGCAAAAGACTTTCTGGGGGCAGCACTCACTTACAGCATCCTGAAAGACACGGTCAGCAGTGCCCGCTGCTATCGGCAGGCAACGGAGCTGTTGTCCGCTTCCGGATTCCCTCCGCCCCGTCTGTCTGTCACCCCGGGTCAGAGGAAAACTGAGGAGATGGAATGAAAGAAAAACCGCGGATTAATTATGTCACACATCTCCCGGATCTGATGACCCCGGCCCACTACAATGCAGCTCATCAGCAAAAGGTCATCCGTTTCCAGTTGAAACTCGGGGATGAAGGTCTGGAAATCATCGGGGACAGCCCATATCCGGGCCTGCTGGAAGAATTGCTGGAGTCACTGGAGCCAGAGGCAGTTGAGATGATGTTGTGCGGTTAGGAACAGAACGAACACTGCCGGACCGGGTTTGCAACCCCGTCCGTAACATGTTGTTGCCGGAAAACCGGTAAAGGCTTCAGACACGCTATCCAATTCAGGATTTATTCATAAATACCGGCACCGACGATAACCTTTGTGTCCGGCATTTTCATCACATAAGACATTTTTTTGCGGAGCTTCTCACCTGGTTTTCTTACATGCATATATAATCCACCCTCGGCTTTGCTATTTCGGAAAATGACACGCGACTCTATGCCCCGGCTCAATTTCATCAAATGCCGGCTCCTCCTCAGCGCATCGCTCCTCAGCCTGCGGGCACCGGGTGCGGAACCGGCATCCCGAGGGCGGATCAACGGGCGAAGGCATTTCGCCTGCTGTTATCCCCACTTTGCCAGGGGGCAGGCCCGGGTCCGGTTTGGGAATCGCATCCAGAAGTGCCGCCGTATAAGGATGCCGCGGTGTACTGTAAAGAGTTTCCGAATGCGCTTCTTCACAAAGCTTCCCCAGATACATCACAGCCACCCTGTCGCAGACATTCTTCACCACCGCAAGATCATGGGATATGAACAGCATGGTGAGATTATAACGTCTCCTCATATCCTCCAGCAAATTTATGATCTGTGCCTGAACTGATACGTCAAGGGAGGAAACCGGTTCGTCACAGACCAGCAGTTTCGGCTCCGCCATCAACGCCCTGGCGATCTGAATACGCTGGCACTGGCCCCCGGAAAACTGGAACGGCCGGTTATCACAGGCTCCGGGATCAATGCCCACAGAAGCCATCATTTTCAATGCGCGTTCGATTCGGTCTGCACGGTCTGCCTTTCCGATGATCCTGAGAGGCGCGGCTATGGTGTCAACGATTTTGCGTCGGGGGTTCAGGGATGAGACCGAGTCCTGAAAGATCATCTGAAAACACGGCCTCAACTGCCTTAAACGCTTTCTGCTCACACGGGTCAGATCCTCGCCACAGAAAATGACCTGTCCCCAAGTCGGCCCCGGAAGCTGCATTATCGCTCTGGCAACTGTGGATTTGCCGCACCCGGATTCGCCCACCAGTCCCAGAGTTTCTCCTTCGGATATCTCAAAGCTGACACCCGACACAGCATGAACTTTCCGTCCCCGGCCCGCATTGAATTCGACTGTCAGTTCCTTTATACTGAGCAGGTTCTCTTTCATGAAGCAGGCCCTCCCACCGGATACCAGCAGGCAAACAGATGATCTTTCCTGCTGTCAGACATTAACGCCGGTTCTGTCTCAGTGCATTGTTTCCGCACACGGGAACAACGGGGCGCAAAACAGCATCCTCTGGGAGGACTTGTCATATCCGGGGGCTGGCCGTCAATGGAATTCAGGGTTGTATGCGGCCGATTCTCAAGGCGCGGAATCGAATCCATCAGGGCACGGGTGTAGGGCATCCGCATATTGGAAAAAAGTTCCCGGGCAGGTGCCTGCTCGACGATTCTGCCCGCGTACATGACGATAATATCGCTGGTTCTGCCGGCAGCCACCCCCAGATCATGAGTAATCAGAATCATTGCCATATTTCTTTCCGACTGCCTGCGGGCCAGCAGCTCCAGTATCTCAGCCTGAACCGTGACATCCAGCGCGGTTGTGGGTTCATCTGCAATCAGGAGTTTGGGATTACAGGCCAGGGCAATGGCGATTGCCACCCGCTGGCGCATCCCCCCGGACAGTTGGTGAGGATACTGATTCACACGCTGCTCAGGCATGGGAATACCCACGGATTTCATAAGCTCCATCGCACGATCCCTGGCCGGTTTTCGCTTCATGCCCAAATGATGTGACAGGGTTTCGGAAATCTGTTTCCCCACTTTCATAACCGGGTTCAGGGAAGACATCGGGTCTTGGAAAATCATGGCAATATAGCGGCCCCTGATCCTGTTGAATTCCTTTTCCGAAAGCCTTCTGAGATTATGCCCGTCAAAGCTGACATGCGAATTGTCCGGCGTGACAGCGGTGCGCGGCAAAAGCCTGAGAATCGTCCGGCACATCACACTTTTCCCGGAACCTGACTCCCCCACAATTCCGAGGGTCTTTCCCTGGCAGAGCATAAAAGAAACCCCGTCAACAGCGCGGACGATGCCGCGATCTGTGTGTATATGGGTTCGCAGATTTTCAACATTTAAAAGCGGTGGTGACTGGGTCAAAGCTTTGCCCCCCTTATTTTTTTGCAAAGATTGTCGCAAACATGTCGCAAACATTATTTTAACCGATACTCCTGATGATGTCTTCAAAGCTGTCTCTCTTTTGTATCAGCCAGATTGCGTAGGGAATCGCCGATAAGATTAAAGGAAAGAACCGTGAGAAACATGACAAAAGCCGGAATCATGCTGACATGCGGCGATTCGCCCAGCACCTCTTTTCCTTCGGCGATCATTCCTCCCCAGCTCGGGGCCGGCGGTGGAACGCCAAGTCCTAGAAAACTCAGTATTCCCTCAGCCATGATCATATAGGCAACGAGCATAAGCGCGTAAATCACCATCGGAATAATGACGTTGGGCAGTATCTCAGCAAATATTATATACACGTCATTGGCACCCAGCATTCTTGCCGCCTGAACAAATTCACGCTGTGAGAAGTTAAGCGTATTTGCGCGGGCCACTCTGGAAAAAGCAGGGATGACAATAATGCCCAGGGCAATGATGAGATTTTCCAGACTGGGTCCGAGATAAAATGTGATGGCAAGCATGAGTACGATTCCGGGAAAAGCCAGTATAATATCCATTGCTGCCATGATAACGGTTTCCAGTCTGCCGCGGTAGAACCCTGCCAGCATCCCGAGTATGCCGCCCAACACAAGACCGATGGCCGGCACTGCCAGACCCACGGCAAGGGAGATTCGGGCACCGAAGATCAGCCGGGTCATAATGTCGCGGCCCATGGTATCAGTGCCGAGCAGATAGAGGAACGGCTTCTGAACCTCCGCACCTTCGCTGTTCATAACGGAAATCTCACCCACTGTCCCGGGCAGGGCAGACTGGTTTGCCCAATCCATCTGATCAGGTTCGGGCAGCCAGAAACCCGCACTTATGGCGCATACCATTGTCAATATTATCCAGGTCAGTGAAAGCTTGAAAGAGATGCCCAGCCTGCTTTTCCGCCTGATTTTTTTTATCCCGAAATATTTTTTCAGATTATCATCCAACAGTCTTCTCCGTGCCTATTCGGGGATCAAGAACAGAATACATGACATCAACCATGAAATTGACAACCACATAAGATATGGCTATGAAAAGGACGCATCCCTGGACCATTGTGTAGTCGCGTCCGTAGATTGCCCCAATGAGGAGGCGACCGATCCCTGGCAGTGCGAAAATCTGTTCCACAATCACTGCTCCGCCGATAAGATGCCCAATCTGGATGCCAAAGATTGTAATCAGTGTGAGACATGAGGGTCTGAGCGCGTGTCTGAAAAGGATATGAAGCGTGGGCAGACCCTTTGATTTTGCCATTAAAATAAAGTCTTCCTGCAATGTTGCGATCATGTCGCTGCGAAGGACACGCATCAGCGAAACCCATTCCGCCATTGCAATGCTGAACGCGGGAAGCATAAAAGACCTGAGATTCGCAAGAAGTCCGTCAGACATAGGAATATATCCTGTTGCCGGCAGCCATTTCAGTCTCAGGGAAAAGAGAAAGATGAGAAGAATGGCCATGACAAAGTTCGGGATCGAAATCATGCCGAAAGCAGCGGAGTTTATCGTCTTGTCAACGGATGTCCCGGCTTTGTATGCGCTGATGATCCCGGCAGGAACAGCCAGCATCAGGGCAAAAATCTGTGACAGAATCATAAGTTCAATGGTAACAGGTGCGCGTGAGAAAATTGCTTCAAGAACAGGTTCGTGAGTTTGGAGAGATTTGCCGAATTTGCCATGTGCAACGTCAGCAAGCCATTCAGCATACCTGACAAAAATGTTTCTGTTAAGCCCAAGTTCCTCACGGATCGCTTCCACATCCTCAGCAGTTGAATCTTGGCCCGCAATAGTGTAGGCAACATCCCCGGGCAGAAGATTGACCATCATGAAAGTGAGGGCTGTCACTGCGAAGACAACAAAGACCAGTCGCAGCAGTTTTTTACTGAAGTATATCATATCATCATCCTTGCACCTTGCTAATCAGGTCTTAGGATATTTCGTGAGCATAAACATGCCCGTAAATGAATATTCAAGTTTATATAAAAAATTCTCACACAGAGCCACAAAGAACACAGAGAGAGAAGGATAACTTTGTGTTCTCAGCGTCTTTGTGTGATATATCTATAAAGTTTCTCACACAGAGCCACAAAGAACACAGAGAGAGAAGGATAACTTTGTGTTCTCAGCGTCTTTGTGTGATATATCTATAAAGTTTCTCACACAGAGCCACAAAGAACACAGAGAGAGAAGGATAACT
>Ga0233403_10000383_pt1 | contig 20895 bp, 11 predicted proteins | sample Na_oxic_1_MG_FD_179866 | JGI IMG/M metagenome (GOLD analysis project Ga0233403, IMG submission 179866) | Seawater microbial communities from Saanich Inlet, British Columbia, Canada - Na_oxic_1_MG | ecosystem: Environmental > Aquatic > Marine > Inlet | place: Canada: British Columbia | collected...
CTACATTGATAAAAATGGGGCTGGCAACAATCTTTACCCACCCTAGATTTATTTAATTTAATGGTGGGCAACAAAAATCCGTTACCGGCCCCCTACATAAGATGGTGGGCAACAAAAACACGTTACCGGCCCCCTACATAAGATGGTGGGCAACAAAAACCCGTTACCCACCCTACAATTCCCTAAACTTTATCACCTTGTTGATTATCGTTCCTCTACTCACCTACGTTCGCTATAATGATTATTCAGCTTTTTGTTCAAGCAATGTCATTTGTGTAGGCTTTTTCGGTTTATTTGGATAAAGAGATTCAACGGATTTGTCAAAATCGCTAAGGGCGTTCTCGTGGTTGTGCAAGAACCAATGTTTATGATTTTCAAGATATGCCTTTCTAATTGAATTATCACTTATGTTAAGAGGGATACGACTCATTTTGGTATCAATACTATCGAATCCGGTAAACTCCTTCTGCACTCTTTTTTGCGACATTTTTGCGTATTCCGGGTTCAATTCAATCCCTATAGCGGCTCGATTAAGTTGTTGACATACCCTGAGTGTGGTTCCACTACCTAGAAATGGGTCGATAATTCGTGATCCTTCATTGCTTGAAGCTAATATCATTCGCTCCATTAGCCCTTCTGGTTTTTGAGTTGGGTGATTCTGTCGATTCTCATTACAATAGTGAACGTGCGAAAATTCCCAAACATCACCTGGGTTTGCTCCCCGCATGTTGTTACGTTTACGGTAATATTTTTGGGGTACGCGAATATCATCCAAATTAAAAATAAAATCTTTTGTTTTCGTGAACATTAGAATATCGTCGTGACGAGGAGAAAAGCCCCTCGTTTTACCCATCCCTTGCGTATAGTGCCACACGATCCAGCTATTGAAGAACATTTCAAACTCTCTATCTAAGAGCTCGTAAAGATAGGAAATAAACCGAAATCCCATAAAAACATAAATCGTTCCATTGGTTTTTAGGAGTCTATGAGCTTGTTTAATCCAGTCTTTTGAGAATGCTAAATATTCTTCAAAGCCCTTAATATCATGATTGTTTCCATAGTCCTTTCCCAAATTATAAGGGGGATCGGCAATGACAAGATCGAAAGCCTCAGAGTCGAGCTTTCGCATTTCAGCAATGGCATCTCCTAAAATGATTTTTTGTTCAATCATCGGACTTTATCTGCCTCCATTTTTATTGGCCAATTCAAACCATTGCTCAAATGAGCGCCGAGCAGACTGAAGATATTTTCGGTAGAGTAAAATAGGGAAAATACCACATTTATTCTTGAGGGCACATTCCCAAAAAAAGGTCATTTTACAAGAATGCCTGTCATTTTGCGGCCCGCTTGGAATGCCTGTCATTTTGTGGATCGCCAAAATTGATAATGACCTTTTTTTGGGAATGCGCCCATTCTTGAAGTAACCTTGGCTCTCAAAATGGAGAAAAAGAATACTGCTGTCGTGATAAATAATGGGATTGATTCTTCTGAATCGTTCAGGGCTTTTGCCATCAATTGCCCCGACATTCAAATCTGTTATTGTAGGGGGTGCGATTAAAAGTGCGGGGACACACCAAGCCAACAGCTAAAGCAGTTGTCTAAAAGCTTAAGTCACCTAAAGGTGACTAACAAAACACGAAAATTATAACAGTGGACAGAGATAGGTTTAGGGGGGGATGGTGGGCAAGCGGGCGGTGAAATCTGGGTTTATTATTGAGTTCATTGGCGCTAAGCGATCCCACCCTACAAATCTGGGTGAAGAAAAAGTCATCAAAATCCCTGAAATTTAACACCCCAGGTTGGCACTGATGTTAGGGATTGATAAAAAAATCAATCCCTTTCAACGAGGCCACTAACCTGTACTACAGTTTATTTATCTGTCGGTTTATCTCCATTAGGTTTATCGGCCTCGTCACCTATTTCCTGTTGATATTGTGTGACTAAGTCCGTTTTGAGTTGGATGCCGCGCCGTGAGGTCATCTTCTTCCTTGATGTTTTTGGGGGGGCCGGTGTAGGCTCACTGGGAGCGGGTTCCGTACTTGGAACGGCCTCTGTTGTGATCTCAGACGGTTCGCTTTCACGAGGTGCTGTTGGTGCGGCTGTCGTTGACGGCTCTGGTGTGCGAGCGGCTGTTTCAGGAATCGCTTGCGATTCAACCGGTTTTGCTGAAGCACTGGGCGTTGTTGCTGAGACAATTGATGGCTCTGGTGTGCTATCGGCTGTTTCAGGAATCGTTTGCGATTCAACCGGTTTGGCACTGGGCACTGCTGATGGTTGTGGTGCCGGTTCACTGGCTGCCGTGCGCGGTGCTTCTGGTGCTACCCTGGTTTCAACAACCGGTTCTGCACTGGGTGTCGTTACCACGGGGGCTTCAGTAGGCGCTCTTTCCTGACTAGGCTGACTAGGCTGTGCCGTCGTTTCTGGAGTCGTTGCTGGGCTCACTGCGGGTGGTGCCAGTGGCGGACTACTACTGGGAGGCGACGATGTTGCCTTGCGAGCATTGCCGGGCATTTCAGACGATATTTTCCGCCCTAAATTACCGAATGCACTGAAAATCAAAATGAAGACGGCGCGAATCAGATAAAACACCATCTTCACTGCGCCAATAATCCCCATTATCACTTTAACAACGCTAAAAATCAGACCAATGATACCCATCCAAAGACGTAACCATAAGGGTATGCCTGGCGGCGGTGGTGGCGCTTCTTCTTCCGATGGGGCAACGGTACACTCATAATATCCCGTGCCGCTTGAACACAGTGCTTTTGGCCCAATGCTGATACAACCCAAGGGGATGACGACTAATGTCAGTAAGGTGGATACCATCACTCCAAACAGTAAGGAGATGGCCATGCCTTGAAAAATGGGATCGAATAGGATGACAAACGAGCCCGCTACTAATGCAAAGGCGGTTATCAAGATGGGCCGAGTACGGGTTTTACAAGCCAGAATGACGGCATCTTGTATTTCGGTACCCCGTTCTATTTCTTGGATAGAGTAATCTACCAATAGAATGGAGTTACGCACTATGATTCCGGCTAATGCAATCCAGCCTATCATTGATGTGGCCGTAAATTCGGCATCTAACCACCAATGACCGGGAATAATGCCTAGTAGGGTCAGCGGAATGGGTACCATTATGATGGCAGGTACGATAAAGTTACCAAATAACCATACTACTAATATGTAAATTAATACCATGGCGGCCGCAAACGCTAAGCCCATATCTCGGAATGTTTCATAAGTGACTGTCCATTCGCCTGTCCATTCAAAACCCGATTCTCCAAGGGCCGAAGGGGGACTAATATATCGTTCACAGAACGAGAAAGCATATAAATCCATACAACCCTTATCAACTAGATTGACTCCATCAGGGGTTTCATAGTCCTTTAACAGGCTTTCAATTTCAAGCATTCCATAGATGGGTGCGCTGAGACGGTAGTCTTGTTGTGCCTCATCATAAATGCCCACTGATTCACCGACGACATATTCAACTGGTCGTAAGTCTTTTTGGTAATAAATGGGATCTTGCTTGGCTTCGACAAATTTGCCTAATTCAGCGAGCGGTACTATCGCTCCCGTTTGGGTTGGAATCGGTAAGTCGTACAAGCGGCTTAATTGGGAACGTTCTGTCAGAGGAACTTGAATCACAATGTAAGTCGGTTCTAGCACGTTACCTTGTTTGATATCACCTAGCTTGAAGCCGCCTAAGGCCATTTTTAAATTTTGGTTGATGGTATCCACTGAAATACCGCGTCGTACCGCTTTTTCGGTATTCACTTCAAAGCGCCAAATCTGATGCGGTTCTGACATGTAATTATCAACATCATCCAAGATGGAGGCTTGTTCAAAGATTGCTGTCATTTTTGTCGCGACTTCGCGGCGCGTCTCATCATCCGGCCCATAAACTTCCGCTACGATAGATTGCAACACTGGGGGGCCAGGTGGCATTTCGACGATAGCAATTTTGGCTGGACTGTTGAGTTCTTTCAAGAGTGCTTTTAATTCCTGTCTTGCGGCGACGGCAATTTCATGGCTGCTACGATGGGGTTCAAAGTAGCAATCGCGTGTTTCTTGTTCCCATAAACTGAAGCCACATTTTTTCTTCTCAAGTTGCAGATGAATGTCAGCTTGCCAAGGTCGTTTTCTTAAGTAGTAATGACGCACCATCCCATTGAAATCAAAGGGTTGTGACGTGCCTACATAAGTTTGTAAGGCAATGACTTCCGGAAAGGTTTCTGGATCGCGCAGTCTTTCAGCCAATTGGTAAGTCAAATTAGCGGTCACGGGTAAAGCGGTACCTTCTGGCATATCAATAAAGACATTAAATTCCGGCTTATTGTCCAGTGGTAACATTTTGACTTCAACGGTTTGATAGTAAAACATTGAACAGGCTGCAAAAAATGAGAATATCAGGGTCAGCAAAAATCCCCAGCCAAGGATGCGACTTGTAAATAGGGGGGGCAAAATTTTTCTAAACATCCATTCCAATCTTTGATTGGTTTTGTGTTCCCGATGTTCTGCTTTTTCTAGCGCCTCTAATGAGGGTTTGAAAAGCATGGCAAACCAAGGTGTGAAAACAAAGGCGGCAAACAAGGAGAAGATCATGGCTACCGATCCTAATGCGGGAATCGGTGCCATATAGGGGCCCATCATGCCCGACACAAATCCCATTGGCAATAAGGCGGCTACGACGGTAAAAGTGGCTAAAATGGTGGGATTGCCGACTTCGCGCACAGCATCGATAGCAGTATAGGTATCGGTTTCACCTTGATACAACCAACGCCGATAGATATTTTCTATAACGACAATGGCATCATCAACTAAAATACCGATAGAAAAGATCAAGGCAAATAAGCTGACGCGATCTATGGTATAGCCTAAAATCCAAGCAGAAAAAACGGTAATCAAAATCACTACCGGGATCACTAATGTGACGACGAGAGAGGGACGCCATCCTAAAAAGAAGAAAATCAAGATAGTTACAGCGCCAGTAGCAATGAATAATTTTTTAATTAAATTATTGACTTTATCATTAGCGGTTTGCCCATAATTGCGGGTGACTTCGACATGCACATTGTCTGGGATAACATGCGTTTTTCTCAGTGTATCGACATAAGCCAAAATATTTTTAGCGACCTGAACCCCATTGGTCTCAATTTTTTTAGAAATGGCAATGGTAACGGCAGGGGCACCATCGACATTAGGTACGGTTACCTCTTGAGAGAGCCAAAAGCGGTCATGTTTTTCGTAGGCGGCTCCTGAAAAATAGTTAACGATTTGATAAGGTTCTCGCTCTGGGCCTTGAATAACCGAAGCCACATCGCGGACATAAACTGGCGCACCTTTATAGGTACCAACAACCAGGTTTTTAACTTCATCAGCACTGGTTAAAAATTTACCGGAGTACACTGTAAAATGGGTATTACCGGATTCCACAATGCCGGCATCGGTTTCGCTGTTAGCCGTTTTAATAGTTTGAGCCACTTGTCCAATTGAGATGCCAAAACCAGAAAGCACTTCTGGTTTGACTTCAATCAAGACTTGCTCTGCACGTCCCCCGACTATAAAACTTTGCCCCGTGTTGGGAATGCCTTTGATGCGTTGCATGACATCTAAAGCGAGTGTGCGTAAAGCACCATCATCCAAATTGTCGGACCATAAAGTTAATGTGACCACAGGCACATCATCGATGCCTTTTGGTTTCACCATGGGGGGTAAGACACCCGGTGGGATCTTATCCATATTGGATTGCAATTTATCATGGACTTTAAAAACGGAGTGTTCTAACTCCTCACCCACTTCAAATTGCACGGTCACCATACCTTGTCCCCGTTCCGCAGCTGAATACACATGTTCAACAGCCGGAATTTCACTCATAATACGTTGCAGCGGATCAATGGCGACACTGGTGACTTGTTGCGCCGAGGCACCTGGATATTGAACAAAAATATCCACCATAGGCACAGAGATTTGTGGGTCTTCCTGACGGGGTGTGAAAAACAGGCCCAGTATGCCCATAAATAACATAGCGAAGAAGAACAGGGGTGACAGGGGGGAATGAATAAAAGTTTGTGCTGTCTTCCCCGCTAAACCCAAAGATTCTTGTGGCGGATTGTCTCTTGGAGAATATTGGTCAGTCATGCGGTTTTAGAAATGTAGAATTGAAAGATTGAGCTTTGAAAAATAGCAAAGGCCTTTTGCTAACAAGGACTTTTTCCAGAATGCTTGTTCAGTACCACTTGATCACCTTCCCTCAAGCCACTGAGGACAGTCACAAAATCACCTAGACGGGGATCCGTCCCAGTAATGATACTGGGGTTAATTTCTTGGCCCAGCCGCACGACACGCCGTTCATATTTGTTATTATTATTTAGGACACAAACCCTCGGTAAACTCCCACGCTGTTTGATCGCACTTTTGGGAATCAATAGTAATTCTTGTCTACCGGCTTTCACATCGGGTATATCGACTTGAACATATTGACCAGGGCCAACATATTGCCCTTGTTCGCTCTCTCTATCTATAGGCAGATCAAACTTGACTTTAACGGTATGGCGTTGCTCATCCGCGGTGGGAAAAATTTGTGCCACTATCACAACCACAGCTTCATCAAGCACATCTAAGCTGGCAGAAACGGGTTTACCCACTTTTAAGCCAGGCACTAAACGGGCAGGCACATTGACCTCAATTTGTAATGTTTCAGTTACAATCTGCAATAGACGTTGCCCCATCATCACGGTATCACCCATTTCTACCCATTTTTGGACAATGATGCCATCAAACGGCGCTCGACTTTGCGTGTCACGCAATTTGGCATCAAGTTGTTCAATCTGGGATATGGCCTGCAATACAGCACTCCGTGCTTGATCTTTTTGGCTGCCAGAATTATAGAGTTGAGCATGACGATCAAACCGACTGTCACTTTGTCCAAGTAAATCACTGAATGACTTGGTAATAAACTGATCAAACAGATGTGGCAGGCCCATTCCGCCCGGGGCTTGGTTAGAATCAGGTGATCGCCGCTGACGTTCAAATTGCATACCGGCATTACGTAGTGTTGCGTCGGCCCTCAGCCATTCTGCGTAAGCGGAACGCCGCTTTGCGAGCAATTTCCTATCATCCAATGCAACTAAAATTTTGTTTGCGTCAAACTTGTCACCTTCTTCACCTGCAACCATTTCTACTCTTCCTGGTAATTGTGCTGTAAAGGTGACTTCTTTTTCAGCAACGACAACGCCGCTTAAAGTCACGGGTGGGGTGATGTCGTAACTCCGTACTTGATAAATCTGATTCTCAGCCGCACGCACGTAGCAATAGCACGATAACATGCTAACTGCGGCTGTTATTGATAGAATTTGTTTTAACATATTAATCTCATATTAATCTCAATTCAAAACAAAGGGATTATTCAATATCAATGAATCAATAATCAATAACTCATGATCCGTTAAAATCTACATATTTTGGTATGGAAATTATACTTAGCATCGTCATATAATAGCGACCTATTTGACAGACACAGTTGAAAGCGAAAGTCAGGTGGTGGTGACTAACCCCTTCGATTTTTCCAAAAAGCAAAAGCGCAAATTGTATTTCACATTTCACTTGAGCGTGAAATAAAGTTTTTGCGCGCAAAAACTTCTTAAGTGAACCTTCGGGAAGCTGCGCTAAATAAAGTTGCGCGCAACTTCTCCGTGTGAAATGGTGGACAGTATAGTCATCAAAACATTGATATTCTTAATAATTTAGTGATATATCAGGCCAATAGATTATCGAACAATATCTAGAACAATTCTCAATTCTCAATGATCACATCAGTTCTTAAAGCTAACAGATTATCAAATAAACTATAGGTATCAAAAAACGACTACCCTTTCTAAAAATCATGAACTGAAAAACGATAATTGTAGCGAAAGCCATTCATTGAACGACTTTTGCCTGAAATGTTCTATTGGGAGCAAAGACTTATCAAATCTGACAAACAGGATTGTTATGTACTTTAAGCACATAACAATCCCCTCAAAAAATCAGGTGTCAAGTACACCCATTCCAACCTCAACTAATCCTTATTAGCCTAGACTTCCACCCGTCCCATGACGGTAAAACTTTTCACAAACGGCCCTGCCATGCGTGGGTCTTTAATCATTGCGGCATAATCGCCGGTTTTGAATTTCAACTTGCCACCCACGTAGGCTGCCCCTAAGCTGGCCATGCCTAAGCCTTTCTCAAGCCACTTCTTCCAATTCTCTTCCTTGGCACGTAAATCCCAGTTCATCTCTTCTCCATTATACGCGCCGGCTGCGGTGGCCTTGCCATTTTCGACAACCAGAATACCTCTGGGCGAATCTTCACCCGCAAAGCCATAACCAATATTGGAGCTAAAATTAATTTTAGCGAGTGCATCAGAGATTTCCAGCTCGTTATTCCATTGTTCCATGTAGTTTTTCATCCAAGCATCTGAAAACAAATCAGCCATATATTTTTCCTCTTTATGTCAGTGAATTGAGAACGTGATATCACGTTAATTGCTACCTGATTTGTGAACGAAATAATCACAGTTCAGTTCGCGTATCATCCAAGCGGGTTGTTGCAATTAGAACTGTTTCCAGTAACAAAGCCCTCTTGTCCACGCGCGTTAATTCCCGGTTAGCCCACGGTACGTTTTCTGTTATCAGTTATCACTGTTCAATTATCAGTTATCAAAACCTTGATATCTTATTATCAAGGCTAGGCTAACAGATTATCGAACAAACTGTATTATAGACTAAACAAAAGTTTGGTCATGCCTACAACTCAATCAATAGAGACACTAGCTCATGTATTTTTTAAACCTATTAAATCTTGAATTTTTCGTGAATTAATATAAAATTCAATAGGTTATGTTTTTTATTGTCAAGTTCACGCCTTATAAAGATATATCATAAATTGGTTTCAAGTCTTTAAAAATCCTGATAAAATGGGTAAATTATTCCTTAATATAAAATCAATGATATACATAAGATTTTGAGCCAACAAATATAATACAATAAAAGTTAAAAACTTGTGATATTGGTTTAAAATTTTCGACGGCATCTTTGAATATAAGTATATTATAATATGTTTATGATATACATAACTTATAAATTAGTCAATTAATAAAATCATTGTTTCTTATCCCTCTGATTTTTTTAAAAGTTTACAAAAAATAGTCATTTAATAATTTATGGACTTATTCACAAACTCAAATCGGTTTAGTTTATTCATAAGGGTAATCTGTGGATGTTCGCTGTTTTCACAGATGAAAGTCTTATGCTTAAATCGTTTTGAGCTTTTTTTGACTCATTAATATTTATAAATCAACACGTTATAAAAATTTCCAATGTTTTATAAAAAATTCGGGTTATAATCATCTTTTTTTGCAATTAATCTTTTTACAAATTAACAATTCGCTATTAACTATAAACATTTAAAAAAACACTCACGCAGCCTACAATGGGTGACAAGTGTTGCTGTATAAATTTTATGTGATAGAGGGTACGGTTATTATCTCTAAATTAACCTCATTGAAAAAAGATAACTATAAATCAATAATTTAGCTTAATATTACCTCAAATTCATTGTTAATTGCAAGTTATTTGGTAATCTATTGGGTGTACGAAAACATCACAACAAGTCGAGTCAATCTGAACGATTTATAATTCGAGGTTCAAGTTTTTGTTTGCCTCAACTTGAACCTCGAATGCTCTATTCCTAATTCATAATCAGTTGACCGTTTGAACACTTTTAGTGTCGGCTTTAAAAGCTAATCACATTTATTGAAATGTTATGAACTGTTATGATCAAGACTGTGTAGTCCGTCAACCGCGCCTTGTGAACAAAATCGTGATAAACAACTTGATTTTTTGATAACAACTTGATTTTTAAATCATTTTACATTTCACATTTCACGCAGCGAAGTACAGCTTCACTACGCGCGTGAAATAAAGTTTTTGCACACAAAAACTTCTTAAGTGAATTTCACGCTAAAGTTTCGCTTCGCTATACTTTAGCGTGAAATCGACTATCGGCAACCCTTTTTCGCTTGAGAAACTGAAGGCGCAGCAAGCATCGCCAAAATCCGTCAAATCGGTGTCGAGATTTAAAGTAAATCCCTACACAATCTATGTCACTTTTTTGGTAAGCTTCTATAGAGTTGAATTTATTAATACTATCACTCGTTCTTCAAGTTTTTTGTAAGTTCTTGATTTAAAAAGCAATATCATTTTATGCGCTAAAAACTAAATAACTTTAAAAATCAATGAGTTGTCTATTTTAACGCTCAAAAATAGGGCTTAGCAAAGCCTGCCGAACATCAAAAACTTGAAGATCGAGTATCAACAAGCACACATTTTGTTAAGAGCGTGTTTTTAAAGTCCCAAAATCAATTTCACGCGTATCGGGCTAAAGTTTAGCTTCGCTGTACAACGCGCTGAAAAGTTGTTTTTGCGCGCAAAAACTTCTTAAGTGAAATTCTGTCTTATGTCATGTCACTCATTGATTTAAAAAGAACTGTCCCTTAAGGCCTTCTATATAAATCAATTACTTAGGTGTTTGCTTACAGAATAAATCACTTATAAAACCAAGTATTGCTTAAAAAACAATGAGTTAAGTCCATTTTTAAACACGCTCTAAGCACAAGGATTTTAAACATTTAGGAACGTTTCTTATTGAATCATACATGCTATAAAAAATCAGGAGCCATTATCTTATGAGTTTCATTACTATTGGTAACGCTTTAGGTTGTACGATTAATTCTCACCGTCGAGGGTGGGATGGGAGTATTTGTAAAAATGCTGAAACTTGGAATTGTTCTGCAAAACAACAGTTTCGTACCGACTATTGTCAACAGGGCGATCCACGTTGTTACCACATCCATATTTTTGAAGAAGAAAATCCCTATTGCTTAATTGATGATTTGGGCATCGGGTGGTTGCTCGAACCGTACCCTGAAGTCTTGAATAACCAGGTTTTACTGTTTTGGGGTAAACGTTTTCAAGAACCGCGTGGTATCAGTGACATCAACGCGAGACCCAAAGACTATGTCTTTGGGGCCTACAGGGTGCGTAATGTGTCTCCACAAAAAATCAATGAATTTAAAACGCTGTGGAAAATAGAACCCTATCCAGATGGTTGGACGCGCTTTCAGCAACCCTACATCTTAACCGTGTACTACAAAAGTATTATTGGTGGGGTTTATCTCAAAGAAGTCAATCGCGTTGCTGTCGAAAATATGTTTGAAAAAGCGGCAGAACAAGCTCACAATCCTCACCCTAATTGGCAAAGTCCTCAAGATGCTGAACGGTTTGAACATTTCTATGCCCATTTGCATGAATGGTTTGAAACAGCACGGGAAGATGCAGGGAAGTTACAGCAAAATATGGTGCGAACCTACACCAGTAGGAGTACCATACCAACTCCCATGCCCAAAAGTCCTTTTGAAGGTCTCAAAAACTTAGAAGTTAAGAAAGCTTCTTCAATCGTCACATCCAGTAAACCGGCTAAAAATGGGATAACAATTTATCCGCTATTGGAAAAAGAGATTGCCAAAGAAAAAATCAAAACGAATTATAGCAAGGAAATTTTAGATGCTGTGATGGCCGTCTCGCTGACAAAAAATATTCTCCTGCTAACTGGCAGTCCAGGTGTCGGTAAAAGCAGTTTAGCGATTGACTTGGTAGAAGATCAAGAACGCAAGATAATTGTCCCTGTTGGCTCCACTTGGCGTGGTCGTGAAGACTTACTGGGGTACGTCAATCCTATCAGCAATGATTTTGAACCGACTGATTTTACTCGTTTTTTATGTAAAGCAGAATCAGCGTGGCGAAAAAATGATAAGCGCACTTATCTGATTATTTTTGAAGAATTTAATCTCAGCCAACCAGAGTATTGGTTTGCCGATATTCTGGTGCGTTCACAATATCCAGATGATCAAGACAAACTGAGACTGATTGAACTGGGTGGTAAAGGTATCCGGGGTATCAATACGACTAGCAGTAAAGTGTTTGTTTCTCCTGCCCTGCGTTTTGTGGCGACGCTTAATAACGATCATACGACTTTATCGTTATCACCACGAGTTTTAGATCGGGCTTCTATCATTGAGTTGACTTTAGAACCGAGAACGACATTAGGCCGTGCAAAACTCGAATTAGAGGAAAAACAAATCATGTCTATAGAGGAACTTGATGCGCTGCTCAAGTATAAAAACGCTATGTTTTCCTTACGCGCAGCGGATTCATTAAAGCGTTGCTTGGAAAATTTGCCCGTTCTTGATCTCAATAGCAGTTGGGATGCTTTAGATATCATTCTTTTACAACAAGTGCTGACTAAGGTTAGATTGATGGTGGGCGACCCGGCCAATGACAACCTGATACAAGGTTTAGAAGAATGGAGTGAGGGTTATGGTAAATATCTCCGCAAATGTGCCAGCCTCATTAATGGTTGGACAGAGGCCTTAAAAGATGGGCGAGATGTGATACAGGCGTAATATTAATGGTTACCTCAGTTTATTTGGTGTGAGGGCAATCCTTATCACCTATCAGTTTCCAGTAGAGACGCTTCGCGAAAGCGTCTCTACTGATAGGGGGTCAGGGTGGGGTGTTAAATGTCATGTATTTTGGTTACTTTCACCCCAGATTTGTAGGGTGGGTAAACGGGCCGCAATGAACTCAATAATAAACCCAGATTTCACCGCCCGTTTGCCCACCATCCCCCCATTTGGAATAAAAATAGGGTGAAAAATAAACCAATAAATTGGCTCAAATTTAACACCCCAGGTCAGGGGGCAACCACAAGGGATTTTGCCCCTACGGTTTATTTATTATAATGAAGGCTAAGAAACCAAAAACGGCCTTGTGTGTTATAAAAACGCGCTGTTTCGTATTGCTTATCAAGCACATTTTCTACATGAAGACGAAAAGCCCAATACTTATTCAAACGATGTTCATAGTTAGTATTTAGAATACCGTAACCGCTTAAGCGTTGCGTATTGGCCGCATCCTCATAGCGATAACTTTGGGCTAATACCCCAATCCCTAAACGCGCAGGGCCTCGTCTTTCCGCTAATTCCATACTGAATGTTTTTTCAGCACGACGCGGTAACAGATGATCAGTTGTTTCATCTTCTGGCTTTAGCCAAGACAGATTCGTATTCAATTCCCATCCTCTCTTGTGCCATCTCAAAGCCGCATCGAGTCCCTTGATTTTCGCTTGATTGATATTATCCGCAAAATAATTGCCCGTTGCCGCATCAAACTGGGTAGCAATCAGCTTGTCAATTTGAGTTTGGTATGCATTCAATGACCACCGGTAATGAGCTTGCTTACCCTTTAAACCGATTTCAGTACTCTTCGATTCTTCTGGGGAAAGCTTCGCATTACCAAAATTGGGATAATACAACTCATTAAAAGAAGGCGCTTTGAAAGCGGTGCCGTAACTGGCAATAAAGCGCGTATTTCGACTCAGCGCATAACTCAAGCCAACATTCCCTGTCGTGTGATCACCAAATTGTTCATTATCATCTCTGCGGAATCCCACATTCAGATCAACAGCGTCAAATTGGGTTTGAAACGCCGCAAAAAAACCTTGATTATCAAGAGAATCCACGTTGTAAATCGTGCTGCTCTCAACGTCATCTTTCTGATAATCCATTCCCAAAGTCAGTATTCTGTCATTTGAGAAGAAGAAATCATTTTGAAAAGAACCCGTGAGACGATCCGTATGAAAATAACTTTCAGCCGACTTATTCCCAAAATGATCGCTCTCATCACGGCTTTTGCCAACCTTCAAATTCATCTGCCATTGCGAACCTACAAAATAATCCGCTTTGAAGCCCAACACTTCTTGAACAAAATCTGCCTCATTATCCATAGACGAATCGTATTGATTATTGCCCCGAGCATGTAATGCCTGAACTTCCACACTACCCTGCTTCCCAAAGCGATGACCCAACTTAGCACTGAAAGCCGTATTGTCATAACCATCATCATCCGGCTCAATGGTAAAACAACCGCTACTTGTACTCCCTTGGCAAGCATCAAACCCATCTGTTTGTAAACGATCAGCATACAGACTATACCAAGTATCCTGCTGAGAGCCCGATATCCCAGCCGTGATTTTACCCGTACTGTCATCACCCCAGCCGATACTCGCTTCAGTCCGTAATGGGCCCTTGCCGCGACGGGTAAAAATCTGTATCACCCCGCCTATCGCCTCAGAACCGTATAAACTAGAACGTGGGCCACGCACGATTTCAATACGTTCAACCTGTGACAAGGGTAAATGCTCAAAGGGTACACCGCTGGTTGTCGCCGAACCGATTTTAACACCATCTACCAACACCAAAATATGGTCAGATTCCGTACCACGCATAAACAGAGAGGTCGTTTGACCCAAACCGCCATTCGTGGAAACATCTAAGCCTGGCACCGTGCGTAAGATTTCTGGAACACTTAAGGCTTGACTGTTATCAATCTCATCGCGAGTAATCACTGTAACAGAAGCCAGCGATTCATCCACCGTCTGCGCGGTGCGCGTTGCCGTCACAACCACTTCAGGCAAGGTTGTATTAACAGCGTTAACAAAAGGACATAAAACCAATAATAGGCCAAAAGAAAGGAGAGTTTTCAAGAAGGATTCCTCCAGATATGAATTAATTAAATAAATAAAGTTAATACAAAGCGGAGGAAAGATTGACACACAGGCACAGCCTAGGGTGTTGACTGAGAGGTGTTTTTGATCTGTATTTTTCATGCTGTTTTAGGGAACCCCAGGTTCCACCTGGGGCTATTCACATTCAACCCCTTCGGGGTTGTTTAATCCCATTTTCGATGATTTTGACAAACACGAAATTAGCCTGAAAAATACCCGCTAAAAAAAGCTCTCAGTCAACACCCTAGGCACAACCACCCATCTGTCTGTCGCCCTCCGCGACACAGATCAACATCTCAAAATCTGTTTAGCGCCGGTTTCCTGACTTATAAGTAGGCAGCAGCCTCAATCAATCGCCTTCCCACGTCAAACGCAGTGACATCATAAATTGATCTTAACTTATTAACAGTTGCGGGGGCAGTGTCGGTATTTCACCGACTTCCCGTTTACTAAACAGCCATGTAGGGGCAATTTTTTGTGGTTGCCCCCTTTGCGCCTTTGCGCCTTTGCGTGAAAATAATTTTAGACAGCACCTCCTTTAAAATGATTATCCGAATATCGACATGAGATTAAACATGATGGTCATGATGATGATGCCCTGGTTCCACACGTTCCAAAGTCCCCGCCAAATAAGCCGCAACAGCAGTGTCTGGTTCCTTTTCGTGAGTAACCTGAGCCTCAATGCCTTTCGCTTTAAGGCGTTGCACCAATCCCATACCCATACCACCCGTGATAAACACTTGCACTTCGTCTAAGGGATGCGGTTCATGAGGTGAACTTTCATGAAAAGATTCCTCTTTTGACAATTCGAGCAACGTTTTCTCATTAACCTGATTTTCAACAACATCATAAATCCAAAATTTGCGACACCGCCCTGCATGGCCCGTAATTTCGCGCTTATTTTGGCTAGTCACAGCAATTTTCATATTATGTTCCTTTGTGTTCCCGAATCAATTGGTTATTTAGTATAGGTTTAAATCACTTGCAAAAATTCATTCACAGCCGCTTCTATCACTTTCAAAGTGGTTTTTTTATTAATACCATCAAATTCCTTTCCTTTATCATCCGTTACTAGCAAACACTCTTCAGCGTAAGCATAACCTGCAATTAGCCAATCAACAGTCGCACCACATTTTTTTCCTGATCCGGGAATGGGTATGTTAGCTTGATTAATTCCCAGACAATTAATACAATCTTGACGCTTAAAAGTATACCATTCATCATTGCTTGGAAATTGTTTACCAATCAATTGAGCGACAGCTTGTGCGTGGTGGGGTTCAAACGGCACTATGCTGATATGCTTGCGATTCAAAACACGATTGATATCATTAATGTCATACTGTTCTTGATATTTTTGTTTGAGATCAAACAAGGTTTCTGTATGAACGATAGCAGAAACAACAAGACGCATAAGACAGTGACGCGCATCATTGATACGATTAATGCTATCACATAGTGACAAAAAACGGCGAATCTGACGGACTACATTGGTATCAAAAGCAATCGTCAAATTACCATCGTACAGCAATTTATAAACCTCATTTTGATTCATTAGTTTGGAAGAATAATCTATTAACCTTAAACATAATAAATTTCACGGTTTTGATAACGGATTTCTCTCTGCACAAGACAAAAACTTGCCCGTTATTGATTTAAAATAGTGATTCTCTATCAGGAATTCACAGGCTCCAGTAACTCAAAAAACTGCTCATTAGTTAATAACTCGACGTGTTTATTATCTTCACGTTTTAAAATGACAATGCCACCGCCTTGTTCAAGGCCAAGCTGTTGGCAAATATCTTCTGGTAATCTCACTAATCTATCACTTGATACATAGCATTGGGGCGCTGTTTCATATAAATTAGGCGCATTCGTATCATGTTCAGTAAACAAATGGGCTTGTTTAATGGGCAGATGTTTGATCGTCGGCCCATCGTTATCAGCATTCATTGCATAAAAATGTTGACCAAATTCAAAGGCAGGAGAATGACTGCTTAAAAATAGCTGCTTTGGGCCTACTGGTGCTTTAACAATGTCATCGAAAATTTCCCGTAAACGCAGTTGCAACGTATAACGCAAATTCAATTCTGGCTCTTCAATGGCTATACAAGTCGCCTCACTAACCAGTAAGCGTGCAACAAGCGCCACAACCTGTTGAATACCAGAACCCAGTATTTCAATCGGTATCCGCCTTCTTGGTTTTGATTTAGGTTGAAATACCAAATTGGCACGATTGGAGAGACGATTAAAGACGGAAATAAATTCACCTTCACCTAAGATATCCTTAAATTTTTGCAAGGTACTCACAAATAATTCCCACTTTTCAAAAATCGACGGCTCTGGAGAATCTTTCATATCATAAAGCTTTAACAAAAGTGTTTGAGGTACAAGATAACGTACACTCTCTCTTTCGCTTTCTGAAATCAGCCGATCCACGCCAACCAATGCAAACGGATTGTTAAAAACGTCTCTAAAAAAGAATTCAAATTTTTGAGAAAGGTTAGTGATAACTTTAAACTCCTCATTCACTTTTTGAAGAGTAATAGTGATATCGAAACTTTTATTTTCACACTCAGCCTCTTCAAACGTCAATGTGGCAGACATTGTAATCGGCGTTTCCAATCCAAAACTAAAGATTTCACTCGCTTTAAAGCCAAGCTGTTCCAATTGTTCTAAACTAATGTCAAGCTCTTCCAATTTTTCCAATTCTTCGTCATACAAGCTAGATTCATAAGAGGCAAGTAATGTGTCATAAAGTTTAAAAAACAACAGCATGGCTTCAAGCACATTCGACTTACCCACATTATTTTCCCCATGAATGACACAAATAACACCCATATTATAAAGGACAATTTCTTGTCGAAAATTCTTAAAGCCTTTGACTGAAAATCGTTTTAATTGCATAACATGATACTCTGTTAATATATCTTATAAGTGTTTGTAATAGTCGCTTTCGCGACTACCACAAACTTGACTGATTATAACGGATTTTGGGAACACCCGAAATAATTGGATTTTTCCTGATTTAAAAGGGCGAACACGTAGGTTCGCCCCTACAAATTTAAACATTTTCCGCCAATGCTTTATCAGGATATTCCGCAAAAACATCGCGCACACGCTGCGATTTCAGAAGAGAAACAATCAACACCGCATCAATATAAAGAAACATCAAGCTGATTTCATTAAACTTATTCAGCTCAAATACCACATACAAGATAATAGACGTGATTTCTAACACAAGGCTAGATAATAAAAAAAGACGGCCTCGTTCCCATATCCAGCGTATGATAATCGATTGCCTTTTAGGCGCACGTATCAACATCACTATCAGCAACGGGATAACCGGAAAACTTGATAACAACAAAGCAATGGTGAAGTGTTGATGTGCAAATTTCACCAGAAAAGGTATCGCTGAAATCATTGGCAAAACAAAAATCAATATTTGCTTGAGCAAATAAATACTCGTCAATACCAACATCAAAGGTATTTTTAAGACATTGTATTGATTATAATCATCAAAGCTGTATTTCATAACACTCGATAGTCAATAAGCAAACTGGTTAATTTAAAAACAACCGATAAGCCGGATTATCGGCCTCATTCCAATAAGCATAACCCAAATCATCCAAAAACGCTTGAAATTCATTCAATTGTTCATCAGGCACTTGTATACCAATCAACACTCGCCCATAAGCGGAACCATGATTGCGATAATGAAACAAACTGATATTCCAACGTTGCCCCATGCGGCTTAAAAAACGCAATAACGCCCCTAGGCGTTCTGGAAATTCAAAACGATAAAGGCGCTCATTTTTGATATGCTGAGTACGTCCACCCACGGTATGACGAATATGGGTTTTCGCCATATCATTATCAGTCAGATCAATAACAGCATACCCTTTGTCACGCAATTTAATCATTAACCGATCTTTTTTGGCAAAACCCTCATTTAAACGCAGTCCGACAAACAGATGGGCCTCATTCTCATCAGCATAACGGTAATTAAACTCAGTGATAAAATGGTGTCCAATAGCCTTACAAAACTCATGGAAACTACCCGGCCGTTCGGGAATCGTCACGGCCATCAAGGCCTCACGTTGTTCACCAATTTCACTACGTTCTGAGACATAGCCTAAACGATCAAAATTCATATTAGCACCACTGGCGATAGTCACCAAATGCTGCCCACTACAATTTTCTCGGGCAATATACTGTTTTAAACCCGCTAAACCTAATGCCCCAGCCGGTTCCGTGATGATCCGCGTTTCGTCAAAAATATCTTTAATTGCCGCACAAATTTCCTCAGTATTGACTAACAGCACTTCATCAACATACTGACGTGCTATATCAAAAGGCAATTTGCCCACTTGCCGCACCGCAACACCATCAGCAAAAATGCCCACTTGATCAAGCGTGACACGCTCCCCGGCCTGAAGGGCCGCATGTAGACAACCCGAATCAATCGGTTCGACACCTATCACCTTGATTTCAGGACGTAAATATTTAACATAGGCTGCGATCCCAGCAATCAAACCACCACCGCCGACAGGAACAAAAATGGCCTCTAATGGGCCATTATGCTGCTGTAAAATTTCCATACCGATAGTGCCCTGCCCAGCAATCACATCCAGATCATCATAAGGATGTATATAACTCAATCCCTGTTGTTCAAGCAAAAGTTGCGCGTGATGACTGGCATCATCATAAGCCGTGCCATGCAACACCACTTCCGCGCCATAACGCCGCACCGCAGTCACTTTAATCTCAGGTGTGGTTTTAGGCATAACGATAGTCGCCGGAATACCTAACTTTGCCGCAGACAACGCCACCCCTTGAGCATGATTACCGGCAGAAGCCGCTATCACACCTTTGCTCAACTCATCCTGAGATAAATTAGCCATTTTGTTATACGCGCCACGTAATTTAAAAGAAAAAACGGGCTGTAAATCTTCTCGCTTAATCCAAATCTCATTATTAAATCGCTGCGATAGATTAGTCGCTTTATCCAAAGGGGTTTTTTCCGCGACATCATAAACCCGGGCTTGGAGAATTTTTTTGATATAAATACAACTTTCAATATCCATTTTAAATGATTTTTTTCTTCAACATTCGAGGTTCAAGTTTTTGCGCGCAAAAACTTGAACCTCGAATAGAGTTCACAGAGTATCACAGAGTACCACAGAGTTATGCTAGTTTAGTACAGCGGATTAATGGTATAAACTTCTTTCCTCAAGGCTACCAATAAACTAATCCGTTTATACCGCTAATCCGTTGTACTATTCACAGATTAACGGTATAAACTTCTTTCCTCAAGGCTACCAATAAACTAATCCGTTTATACCGCTAATCCGTTGTACTATTCACAGAGTACCACAGAGTTATGCTAGTTTAGTACAGCGGATTAACGGTATAAACGGATTAACTCAAGGCTAGCAATAAACTAATCCGTTGTACTATTCACAAAGTACTGATTAAGTAGGTACGCATAAATCTTTTAACATTTTCTGTAGGGCTCCCTGCGTGTTTTTGCTGCCCACCACGCAACGACAAAATGTTAATAAACTTTTGCGTACCTACTTATCATGATTAAACTGATTAACGCAGATCAGCGCAAATCATGAAAATCATTTCGCGAAGCGAAACTCGTGAAATATCAGCGTTCTATCAAAAAATCAGCGCAAATCATGACAATCAGCGTCATCAGCGTTCTATCGGATAATGCATCATTTTTCTTTCATCGTTTATGTATATGATCTCAAAATATTTGTGCAGCAAGCTGCTGCACATTTAGCCCGATATAATATTGCCTCATTGCGTCTCTTGCGCCTCTTGCGTCTTTTGCGTTAAAAAAATAAACACCAAAAACACTTAATACCCCGAATTGAGCATAAGCGGGGACACACCAAGCCAACAGCTAAAGCAGTTGTCTAAAAGCTTAAGTCACCTAAAGGTGACTAACAAAACACGAAAATTATAACAGTGGACAGTATAAGTCAATTTGTGCTTTTAGCGCTCGAAATCTCGCTAGAGATAGGTTTAGTCACCTTTAGGTGACTTGAGCTTTTAGACAACTGCTTTAGCTGTTGGCTTTTAGCTTTTAATCGCACCCGCGCAAATTATAACAGTGGACAGTCTATAATAAATAATATAACATTCACAATTTTGCCTGGAACTGATAACTGATAACTGATAACTGATAACTGATAACAAACACGCCAAAGATGAGAA
>Ga0233403_10000384_pt1 | contig 20876 bp, 11 predicted proteins | sample Na_oxic_1_MG_FD_179866 | JGI IMG/M metagenome (GOLD analysis project Ga0233403, IMG submission 179866) | Seawater microbial communities from Saanich Inlet, British Columbia, Canada - Na_oxic_1_MG | ecosystem: Environmental > Aquatic > Marine > Inlet | place: Canada: British Columbia | collected...
CGGACAATCTTTATGGGCATCACTATCGTCAGCTAAGACTAAGACATGTTTATTTTCATCATGCTCAAAAAAATAACAAATTCCTTCATCTTCCATCAACCGCGACACAAAGTTAAAAGCGGATTCTTCATACTGTACACAATATTCCCGTTTTGGATAACTCTGTTTTAGGGCATCCCGATAATATTCAGAACCTTTAAAGCCCAAATCATCAAACACTTTTTTAATGATTTCTGGAACGCTGAGATTTTGAAAAATTTTAGAATTTTGTGTTAAAGATAACACCCACAACCAGGGGCGTACATCGGCATAATAAGAAATAAACCGCGCATCACCACCTGCTTGTACAAAGCGCTTGACAATGCCATTAAAAAAACGCTTATTTTTCTTAGCAAATTGCATAGTCACCGTCAGATTTTTACCCACGATTTTTTTGAAGTCCAAATCCTTAGCTTCCGACAACAGTTCGACTTTAAAATTAAATAAGCCAGAAATAGACTCCTCACCTTGGAGACTTTTAAATAACAACTTGTCTTTCCCAAGGGGCGTGGTGACAGTAAAATCAAGATTATCTTGTGTGTAAGCCATTTTGAGTTTAGTAAAATGATTGTGAAGGAATTGATTTTTATTCTGCCGGATAGTTACAGTTCTATTATATATTAAACATGCTTTAGGTATAAATCCATTTTGCTTAGGCCTGATTTTCGTTCAAAATAAATTTTGCTTATGCCCAAATGGAGTGCATGTTATTTTGCATAGGCCAGATTGAGATTGATAATAACCCTTTTTTTGGGAATGCGCCCCATTTAACTTTGATTTTCATCAAGTATTTCGCATTGTTTTGTCAAGTCACTTGTCGCGTGTGCAGATTGCTGATTATATAACGACATGGATTGTTTATAAGAAAGGATTATATCGTGGTTAAGCCCAATTACTTATTCTTTATTATAAGCAATCCTTGTAGTTATAGTAAGAAAAATAATTTGACAGTCATTCTTGTAGGGTGGGTAACGTGTTTTTGTTGCCCACCATTCCCATACGATTCTACGATTCTACAATAAAGAAAAACAAAATAACAGGAGATCGTCGCTTGTGCGCCATTTTAGGCATGAAATATAACACGTCCTAATTCGCGAAATATGGCGATATTTTAGGGTAGGTAGGGAGTTTAGATCACTTAGTCTGAAAGCGTCGCAATTCTGCTCTTTTTAAATATTGGATTTTAAAGGCTCATTTATGCGTTTTACGACACTAAGAGTTAAAATAATAATATGACATATAATAATATAGTGTCGCTTGTACGCGATTTTATACAGCAAATGAAGCGGGGCGTTGTATAGCGTTAATTTGAGTACCCTGTCAAGACGGCAAAACATCAGATATCAGGGGTGGTGCATATGCTAGCACTTGATTTCTTACTCAAACCTAATCAAAGTTACTTATTTAAGTGCAGTCATCAGTTTGGATGACACCATGACGGTGTCATGGATATGAGGGGCTCTGCAAATCAGATGTTGCAAATTCGCATCAAGATTAGGTTAATCTGGGTGTGAATTTTATTAGGCCTTGAGTCTAGGGACTTTTGACCAGCATCCCCCATTAAGTCGCTTGGATACAAGTGGCCGTTCGGATGAGACAGAACAGAAAGGACTCCAGTTGCAACTCGATTTTTGATTTATCAACTTCGATGGAATTATCAGGGATAAATGATCATGGATGAGTAAGAAAAAAGAAGCTGCCTTATATAGACTTCGCTCGATCACAAAAGATGATTCTGACAGAATTAAGTAGGTACGCATAAATATTTTAACATTTTCTGGTGGATTGCGTGTTTTTGCTGCCCACCAACCATCTCCTGTCACACAGATATTCAGAAGATTCAAATAACGACAACACGAGGATTTGAGAATGACAAAATGAATAATGAATTAGAATTAAAAATTAAAACTATTAAGAAAAATAGAAATTTTAGAAAAAGAGTTTTTCTAATGCTTGGGCATTGGATACCATCTTTATGAAAGGCTCAATCATCAAAGGGTGTGATTAAAACTGCATGGCCTGGAACCCCAGGTTCCACCTGGGGCTATTCACATTCAACCCCTTCGGGGTTGTGCTTTTTAAGTTTTTATTTTTTAAGAATAAAAAAACCATGTACTTTTAATCGCACCCATCATCAAAGGGTGGGTTGCAAAGCTGCCCACCATTTTATTTATCGCTTTTACAATAATCATAAATGTTATACAAAACAATGACTTAAGTGGTATTCTTCGACAGGCTGCTAGAAACCCGGTTTCTTCAAGAGACTTGGTTTCTCTCCATCATGCTTGCGTAAATTATTTGCAGCTATACTCGGCACGGGAATAAACTGAACTTTTTTAAGAGCGCATTCCCCAAAAAAAAGGTCATTCGCAAAATAAATTTTGCACGGAAAAGGCCTACGCAAAATAACATGCATTCCAAAGGCCTACGCAAAATAAATTTGGAACGAAAAAGGCCTACGCAAAATAAATTTGGAACGAAAATTGGGCAGAAAGCAAAATAACATAGGCACTTTTTGCTTTACATAAAAGTTTAAGTTGTGCCCATGTCATATTTAAGACAGGGTGTTGAATAATTGGTATGGCGCACATAGTGACATTGCCAAATTCAATTTTCTATTTTCAATTACCGCATCCGCCATTGAACTACGCGCTGTTGGTAATACATTTCCAATGTTTTTTTCACTTGCGGGTATTGTTCCATAATTTGCGCTAAATGTTGTTGGGAAAGTTCTAATATTTGGCACGCGGTTATGGTAATGACAGTAACTGTTCGTGATGATTGGGTTAAAAATGACATTTCACCAAAAAATTGTCCATCCCCTAAGATGGCGAGTAGATGTTGTTGGCCATCTAGCCCTTTGTAGCGCACTTGTACTTCGCCATGACGAATTATCAATAAGGAGTCACCCGGTTCGCCTTGTTTGATCACCTTGGTGTGCATTGGGTAAGTGTGGCTCGTCATTTGGTTTAATACCAGTTCTAATTCATAAGGTTGGAGTGAGGCTAAAATGGGAATGGCTGATTTTTTCTGGTGTTCATAAAATAATTTGGATGACAGTTTGAAGTGGCTATCATGTTGACAAGGTTGGGTTTTTAATCCACTGCTCCAACCCAAACGGGCCTGTCCTGTGCTGGAAAGCCGGGTTTCTGGAATTTCAGATGCTTTGAGGCTGAGGTTGATCTCAAAATCTAATTCGGGGCCAACAAAAAAGCGCGTCATTTCACACAATGGCATAAATCCTAAACCGATGGGCAGAAAATCGATAAAAGTTTGGAAATTTAAGGGCCCTATATGTAAGGCAAATTGGCCTTGTTGATCCCAGACACGGGTGCCTAATGCCACAGTTTGTCCTAATCGTTGATTTTGCCCTAAGACACCTATGCGCGTATATTCGTCTTCTGCGATGTTTAACCATTGTCCGATAAAAGGTTCCGCAGTAATGGTGACTTGAAACCAATGGCTTAATATTTTTTCTAGGGTACTCAAGGAACGCGATTCGTGGGCAAATAAGCCGGTATAAAACAACAACAAATGATCATCTAATTGCATGCGTTGTTGTAAACCGGGGGTGCCTAATCCGAGTAGGGCAAACAGATGTTGGGCAAATTGGCTTTGCCACGGTTGCTGGACTTCTAAACCAATGCGTTGCTGTTGCCGGGCACGATAGAGTAATGATACTAGCCGATGGTTAAAAATATCCAAAAAATCCCGTGAGGCAGTATCTCCCCGCCACACACGCTCCAGAATAAGTTCGGTATAAGGCGGTGGTAAGGGGCCATGTGCGCCGGCAAGTCCCATAAAATTCACGTCCATCGTGATGGGTTGCTTATCATCGCTGGGCGGCTGGATGGCTTCCACATCGCTTGCGGGAAAGGCATGACTTACATTGGAACGAAATTGCAACGCCTCTTTGTGAGGATCGGTACTGTCAGCAATGGGAGTCGTTGTGGCAGATAATTTTTCCAGCCGCTTCAAGGTTTTATAAAGATCGTCCTCAACTGCCAGGTTCTCTGGCACGGGAGTCTGGATTAATTTTTCTATGAGCTTGACGGCTTGATAAAACTCAAAACGATAGCCTTGTTTAAATAATTGCTCAGTTATAGTAGGACTTTGTGTCCTGCGCGTGGTGGCCATTTTTTCCAAATCTCTTCTTGCAATTGATCTTTAATAATGAGTTGGGTAAAAGAATTGGCTGATACATAAAGGGCAAAAAAACGGTCTAATACGCTGCCCAATAAAAAAGGGCTACTGCCCACATATAAGGTTTTATCAAATTCTAAAGTAATCTCAATACCCCGCACAAAACCGCGCCATGCATCTTGCCCAACTTGCCGTACAATTTGGCGGGTACTCATTTTGCGTATGCCGGCGATTTGGCGTTCAATGGATTGATCATTAGCAAAATTGTAGAGGCGTAAAATTTCCCGCAAAGCAATTAAACTACTATTTCCTTCAGTAAGCGATAAATGATTTACCGACAGGTGAGAAATCAATCGCCACACTGTCTCCCCTCCAAGCGGCGGGTTTAATTTAACCGTAGGACGTTTTAAACAATAAATTCGCTCTAGCGGTGCGGCTTCTTCAATTTGCAGTTCTGCTCCTGGGGGAATTTGATCTGCCAATTGGCGATTGCTACACAAGGTGTGTGCAAATACAGTTTGCATGGGCGGAAGATGGGGATTAAAATCGGTATCTAAGAAAGTCAACAACATATCGGTGCCGGTTAAATCAGGGCGTTGGGATGGCACACGTCGGGCATACCAAAAGGCATGATGTTGTTTGCCAGTCCTATCGTGTTGAAACGAAAAAAAGGGTTGTACATCAGTACTCTCATCATTTGTATCTGTTGAAGCGGAAACTTTAATAATCGACTGAATTTCCGTGAAACGTTCTAAACGCACATCGGGTACTAGGCGATATTCCGTTTGGCGATGGGTTAAGCGAATGGGTTCCGAAATTTTGGAAAATAAATTAATAATGGGTGTACAGCCTAACCGAAACGAGTTTTTATCAACATCCAAGACTTTATCTGGGTAAAGATCAAATAAAAATAAGACCTCAAATTCACTTTGTCCCTCTTGTACAACCAGGCGATCAAGTTGCAACAACTCAAAAAATAAAAATTTATCCGAAAAAGCAAAATATTCTTGCAACAAGCGATAAGCCGGGTGGGCATGGGGTGGATAGGGTAAAACTTCTTCATCAAATCCCACCGGTACCAATGCTGAGGGTGGCAAAATCACTGGCGCATGTTCACGCCCCGGCGAAATCAAAGCAATGCGTAAAGTATGCCCAAACAGCAACTCATATAATGGCCCTATTTCTAGCCAAGATTCATGGATATGGACGCGCAACTTGTCTACTTGGAGTGCTTGTAGAGAAATCCCCCCCAAAGCTGTAAAACGGAGCCGCAATACGCTAACCACTTCTGGCACATTATCCAAAAAACTATAACGCGCCGGGGTTTCAAAGTCAGCAAAACTGATTTCCAAAGGCCATAACGTCACAGGATAACAGGTGCGAAAGCGACAAGTGATACCCTGTGTTGTTTGAGTAAACAAAGGTGTATGTTTAGGAATGACATGGCCGGTGGTTAATTGCTCTTGTTCAGGATCAACTTGAAATTGGGCGATGGTTAATTCTGGAATCGGTTGTAGGTAGTGCGGATAAAGGATATCTAATAACGCTGATGTGAAGGTAGGAAATTCACTCTCAATGTTATATTGAATCCGTCCAGTGAGAAAAGCAACCGCTTCAATTAAGCGTTCTATATGTGGATCAGGACACTCATCTTCGCTGAGTTCTAGGCGAGCCGCAATTTTCGGATAATGAGTTGCAAATAGGGCCCCCCGTTTGCGTAAATAAGTTAATTCTTGTATATAATAATATAAAAGTCGCTCTTGCTCATTCATCGCTCAGGATTTTCACATCCCCCTTAGTGTCAATGATAATAGGAAAAGACACGGGTTGATTAACGTCATCTATAACTAACCGCGCATCCAATCTGACTTGTAACTCTCGATGGCTACCTCGTAAAAGTGTGACAGTCACATGACTTTCTTTTAAACGGGGTTCATAAATATCAATAGTCTGTTCCATAATTTGGGCAAGCCGCCGAAAATCTTCATGATTATGGGTGAAAAAGGAGCCAAAATCTATCACACCATAATCAATAACACTACGTTGACGTTGGGCTAACTCGGCTTCCGGCAACGGACAACGGGTATTAAATAACCATTCCAAGTCACGCCGCACGGAAGCATTGAGTGCCTTCAACGTTTGAGTACGCAAGGGCCGAGATTCTTGTTGAGATTTAGGCTCAAAATCAATCAAACGATCCAACAAGCTGGCCCTAGCGTAAATTTCTGTTTTAGTTCTCAACATTTAAAGTTTTTGAGACAGAAGCTAAGCAATTTTGTTAGTGGACAAGTCGTGGCTAATGATGACTGGACTACCCGCTTTTCCGGTTTCAAAAGCGACCGGCGTAAATTTATATTCACACTTGGTGTAATTGAGTGTGACATTTTCTATGGGCAGTTCATCACCCCCACCGGAGATACTGTAGTTGGACAGGATAAGATCTTCTAGTGAGATTTGCAAATACATGGTAGATGCCCCTGTATCGTCAGCACCACTAGAACGGAAAGATTGAAAAACAGCCGTTTTTATCTGGGCACCTGTCCAACAGGCTTTCAGAATGTCGTCTGAGGCGTTATCGAAAAACTTCGTGAAAGAGATGTCGGAGTGATTAGCACGCGAGGTTGCTTGCTGATCGACACTTTTAGTCGCAGCAGTAGTGGGTTGAGAAAAACCATGGCTCCACGAAAGCACTTCGATTTTTTTCTCATGCCCTGTAGCAGTGCTATTCCCCTCAAATTTCTTGCCGTCTTCACCGGTGATTTCTAAATAAACATTAGTTGACATAATTGCAATTCCTTTATCAGTTGTCAGTTATCAGTTATCAGTTGTCGGACAGGTTTTTAAAACCTGTCAGGTTTGGTTTATCAGTTGTCAGTTGTCAGTTGTCGATTAATTAAATTAAACCTGACAGGTTTTTAAAACCTGTCAGGTTTGGCTATTTAGCCTGCAGGCTGTGGAAGCTCAGCAACCAAACGTATGGAAGCGGTTAATCCTTCCAATTGGAAATGTGGACGTAAAAAAACCACGGCGTTGTAATAGCCAGGTTTACCCGCAATGGGAGCCACATCTATCCGTGCTTCACGTAAGGGATATTTGGCTTTTATTTCCAAACCCGCGTCATCTCTAGCAACCACATAGTTGCTAATCCATTGATTTAAAAACGTTTCTATCTCTGGCCCAGATAAAGAAGAACCAATTTTATCACGCATGATAACCTTGATGTAATGGGCAAAACGCGAGGCGGCCAGTATATAAGGCAACATGGCTGATAAGCGAGCATTGGCATTGGCAGCATCGGTATCATATACCTTAGGCTTATTGGTGGAATGACCACCAAAAAATGCCGCATAGTCCTCCCCTTTACAATGACAAAGCGCAATAAAACCCAGTTCATTCAACTCATTTTCCCGTCTATCCGTGATGGCAATTTCGGTTGGACATTTTAGGGCAATATCACCTTCATCCGTTTTAAACGTATGAGTCGGTAAACCTTCTACCAAACCACCGCCTTCAACACCCCGAATGGCACCACACCATTTATACAGGTTAAACGCATTGGTAATGCGTTGGGCTAATGCAAACGCAGAATTTGCCCAAAGGTATTTAGAATGATCCGTACCATCCACATCCTCCACAAACATAAATTCTTCAACCGGTACCGTATCCGGCCCATAAGCATTGCGTATTAAAATACGCGGCAGAGTGAGTGTCACATAACGGGAATCTTCCGACGCACGGAATGAACGCCATTTCATCAGTTCAGTGCTTTCAAACTGTTTGGCTAAATCACGCGGATTAGCGAGTTCGGTGAAACTGGCCATGTCAAATAACTTGGGACTGGCTGCTGCAATAAATGGCGCATGAGCCGCTGCCGCCACATTTGACATTTTTTCCAAAAAACCAACATCTTGCGGATGCCGCCCAAATTCAAAATCACCCATTAACAAGCTGTAGGGATGCCCACCAAATGTGCCATATTCTTCTTCATACAACTTTTTGAATAATTGGCTTTGGTCAAACTCCATCGCTTTGTCCAAGTCCTTTTGTAGGTCTTGGCGAGTTGCGTTCAACAAACGTATTTTTAACGACGAACTAGTGTTAGTGTTTTTGACAAGATAATGCAAACCCCGCCATGAAGCTTCCAACTTTTGAAAATCCGGCGCGTGCATAATCTCACTCACCTGTTGACTGAGCAATTCATCAATCTGGGCAATACGGCTATTAATCATAGTTACCGTATCACTACTCACGGTCATGTTGCCTTCTAACAGTTGTTCAGCGAGTTCACCGACAATGTCTTTGGCACGGGCTACTTGACTTTCATCTTTTGCCATTTTGCCATCTTGGACAATTTTGTCCAGCAAACTGATTTCTTCAGTAGAAGCTGTTCCTTGTTCTACTTGTGCTTCTTCTGCCATTGTTGCGTCCTCTTGATTAGTCATCATAAAGATGAATATTAATAACCTCTCATAAATTATAAATAGAAATTATAATCATTAATAGAGGCCATTTTGTGATTATTAGCCCTCAGCGGGTTGCGGAGATTCAGGTTTCTTATCTTCAGGTTGAGCCGCTACTGGTTGTTCACCTTCAGGTTGCTCTGCCGTCTCGTTGGTTTTCGCTAAGTCCTTGATTTCCTGCAATTCCTCTGTATTACTAACGATATCTTGTAGCAGCTTATCCAAGTCATCATTACCATCTAGTTTAGCAATTAAATCAACCAAGCGTTGACGAACTTCAAAAAGCTTGCGTAATGAATCAACCTGTTGGACGACGCTACTGGGATGAAAATCATCTATGTCTTTGAAATTCAACACGACACCCAGTTTACTATCATCGTCAACCAACTTGTTATCCACACGAAAGGCCAAGCGCGGATTAATTGCGGCAAGTACATCGTTGAAATTATCATTGTCAATTTCGACAAATTTGCGTTCCTTCATAGGAGGTAGCGGCTCTTCAGGTTTACCTGATAGATCGCTCATAATGCCGACAACAAATGGCAATTCCTTCATCTCAATGGCATCGCCAATTTCGACATCATAAGTAATCTGGACACGCGGCGGGCGTACACGGTCCAAGATATGTTGGGTGCTTTCGGGCATAAGGTTCTCCTTTGAGTAATAAAAAACGTTAGTTAAAGAAATGGCATTTTTTGACGTTCAACCTAAAAATGGCAATGATACTTAGCATCGTCATAATGTCGCTATTATTGATTCTAACAGCCAACAGCTTGCTTACAGCTTAAGTCACCTAAAGGCTCAAAACCCAATACGAAAATTATAACGGTGGACAGTGTAGATACTTTGATAATAAAAATCAAGGACTTAGCTTCCTGGACAAGTCTAATATTCATTATTCGTTTATCTAAAGTCAATTCGTTGTATACTGCCAACCGCCACACAAGCCCGACTGCTTTTTGTAAAAAACCTCAAAAATGCTAGAAGTTTTGCGAGCAAAACTTCTTAAGTGAAATGGATATATTGGGTTTTGAGCCACCACCATTCTTTTCGCTTTTAGACAACTGCTGCAACCGATTTTGCGCGCAAAATCTTATTAAGTGAAAAGCTGTTGGCTTTAGTTGGCTGTTAAGTACTGAAGCACAAATAAACAGGTATTTAACAGCAAAGGGCAAGACCTTCGGAAAGCCCCGATCCACCTTTTCAAGCAAAAGTTTTTGCGCGCAAAAACTTTATTTAGCTTCGCTGGCCTTCGGCTCACGCAAAAGTTTTTTCGCAAAAATTTTGCGTGAAATCTTGAAAATCAGTTTTATCTAACTCATTGTATGTAGAGACGCTTCGCGGCGCAAATCAGGTTCTTTGTAGAGACGCGATGTTTCGCGTCTCTAATATTACCACAAAAATCATTATATTCTCGTATCTTGTTAGTTCTTTGCTTGCATTACATCTCTTATTTGTTGCTATGCAGATTTGCTACGCATCGCGTCTCTACTGGTTACTTCTATTAAAATACCTGAAAATTTATGGTTCAGTACTTATGTTAAAAAAAGCGCAATTTATTTTGATGCTAAATAGACATCCTCTTTTTTAGGTATGTTATTAATCAATGATTTAATAATTAAGGTGGGCAACTACGTTACCCACCCTACATTTATTCTTTATCAAATTTAATCCCAAGCAAATTGTAAATACCCGCTAAATCATTTTCACTATTGACTAATTCCATAAGTAATTCTGTCAAAGACATGTTACCCCAGCCAATAGCCCGTTTGACTAAATATGGGGTGGGGCTGTGAGGTTCGGTGCGTAATAAATAATCCGCTGCTTCGGCTAAACGACGATAGGCTTCGCTACGACTACAAATGGGAGGGGCCATGTCGGTCTTGGCGATTTTTTTTAAAATCGCCGTTTGAGTCGTTTCATCTATATCATCAGTTTCTTCGTCTTCATTGTCGTATGCCGGTTTTTCTTTGACCATCTGATCAACTACACGATGAATACTGACTAAAGTGTCACGAAATTTGCCAAAGCTTGGGGCTTGTTTTCCACAATATTCATTCAGTAATTCATTGAGTTGATCAATGAGCTCAATGTTTTCATGCAAATCTTTCGCCAAATCGACACAAAAAGTTCGGGAAGTGAGCGTGCTACTGGTTAAAAATTTGGCCCGTGTGACTTTGCCTTCCGCTTCGGCGGCTTGTTTTTCTTTGAACGGCCTGTTTTCTAAGGCCCAAGCATTTTCACGATTAATAAAGGTATAAGGTGGCGCATCATTGGTAGTCGGGGCCGTAATCGGTACATCACCTAGCTGGAGACTCAGCTTTTCATTTATCCATACCATGGAGGAGAGGCGGAGTTCCATATCTTCCTCAATGGGTGGATAGAGTTTTTCCCAATAGTTTTCACAGAAATAAATGAGTAACTGTAAACCGGCTTTTAACCCCACATAACCATGTAGACGCAACAAAGCTTCTGTCAACCAGGCAGCTATTTGTATATCTTTGCTGCGAGTAGTCAGGGTATCGACACCTAAATCTAGGACTTCATCCCAATTAGCCTTTTTTAAGGCAATTTTCCAATCGCCTTGGGGCAGGGATGGATCATCTTGACGACGCGCTTCACGAATTTGGTCATAAGTGCCTTCATAAACTAAATATTCTCCGGTAGGCGCATCTTCTGACAGTGGCGATAGCATTAGTTTCCACTGATCTTTTGTGAGTGTCAGTTGTGGCAAGTATTCAGGTAAAGGAGACATTTTGTTAGCTACGGATTTTGTATTTTATATAGAGGTTCAGAAAAATAATTTCACAAATCAAATCGGGCTTACGCTACGGTTCGCCCCTACAAAACGTGGTTTTGTAGGGGCAAACCTGCGTGTTTGCCCTCGTGAAATTATTGACATGAAAATCTATAGTTTAAGGCAACGGTGTTGATTGATTATTGCGTTTTGCCGGTGGTAACACTCGTTGCCCGGCTCATTGTGATGGATTGTTCAAGGTTGGGGCAAAATAGGGAAACTCTGGAACAATCAATCGTTCTTGTTTGTCAGGAAAAGTCAAGATAAAGCGTATAAATACGACGGTTTGCGAGGCTTCTTCAAACAATTCCCGGGATTCTTCTTGGTATGGAATCGTACTCGTTTGTTTAGATATTCTCTGTGAATTTTGTGGTTTTATGCTTTGAATATCCATTTGGCTGTGTCGGTAAGTAAATTCTTGTTCTATTGGAAAACCCTCATCGCCTAGATACTCTATCAGTTGTTCTGATTGTTCAGTAATCACCGGTACCGCACCAAGAGAAGTGGATGTCTCACGCTGAATTTCTCTGCTTGATGGACGAAGAGCCAATAACTGCTTCACTGGAATGAGGAATTTTAAGGTATGGGGTTGCAAATCCTTTAAACCAACAAAATCAGTGGCAGCACTCCGTTGCCGTTGTAGTAATTCTAATAATGCCCAATGACCACGATATTCAAACACCGCTGTATCATTTCCCGATAATGTCATCACGGCCTTAGATGTCACCCCATCCCAATAGGGACGAAAAGCTGAATTACGTGCCCACCGTAAGGCAATTTGCAGTGAGTTTCCCCACTTCCAACGACCTTTTACGACTGAGTCGTTATACGGCAAAGTTTGGTTAAGCAATTGCACTTTCCAATTGATAATTTGATTAGCCCCGCTTTCATGTTCTCGATTAACCCGAAAATCAACGGCAAATTCATAAAGCGGTTTTTGTAAAGGCAAAGTTTGTTGAAGAAAATCCCCTAAAAATACTTTGACTTTGTCAAGTTTATCTAAAAATTCGATAACTCTATCACGTTTAGCGGCATAAGTTTGACTTTTGGCTAAAAACGGAATGAGGTTTTTAGCAGACTGGTCATAAATACCAAAGAAGTCTTGGACGGTTTCGGGAGCCGCTTCGTTAAAAAAGCCTTGCTCTGGTAAGGGGGCAAAAGGAAAACGCCCTACCAGTCGTTGATTAAAGAAATCTTGAATCACATAATAATGTTGATAAATTTGGATATCGGCTAAGTATTGACATTGTTGCCCTAAGAGACGTTGTAGCCGCGCTCGTTTTTGTAAAAAATAATCGCCGCTTGTCCGTATATTTTTAAGGTTAATTGGGTCAAAACAATTAGCCAGATTGATTTTATCCAGTTGAAACTGAATGTATTTTTCCAAACCGGTGACGGTGTTAGTGGTTTTTTCCTTGCTGTATTTATCCAGTTCTTTGAGAATGCGTTGCCATTTAGGCACAAGCGCATTTCGTTGTCCACTCTGTTTGCCTTCCAAAAATGTGAGCAAGGGTTGGGCATAAGCTTGAGCTAGATAATGTACCCGATCACGTTGTAGATCAAGATAATATTTCAATTCTTCCTGATCATTAACCGCAAAGGCTACTTGTGACAGGTGTGTTTGTCCATCCCAACTCGAAAAAGTGTCATCAACGGGCGTATAGAGATTATCTCGAACCAGTAGATCATCCAGTTTTTGCAGTAACTGATAGGCCTGCTTCATTCTTAATTGTTGGAGTGCTTGAATCGTTTGCCTTGATCCTTTTAACGCCCTTAATTCATTGATAATTTTTTCTAAAAAAGGTGTGGCACTGGCAAAATTTTGTACTTCTGCCTGTAATGTTTCTTCTAGGCGTATTTCACTGGAAGATTGAAATTCTAATTGTTGGGCTTTAGCGACTAAATTGACGATGTTCTCATAAAGATGCTCTTCTCCAACCTCACGTAATATAGGTTGTAGACGAGGTGGCGCTTTAGGCACTTCTTCTGCCCTGTATTGTTTATAGGAGTCCGCTAAAGATAAGGCTTTTTCAAGGGGCGGTGTTTCCCAAATCAGTCGTTTATGAAACGGTATCTCTGTTTGCAGTTGATATTGGCCACTTTTCGCCATAAAGTTTTGCGTTAAAAACTTTTCTAAAATGTCATGGCTTAATTCAGTAATTTTGGGTGAAATGGCTACCAAGTCTTTCTGTTTGCCTTCAGAGTTCGCGGCAGCAGACAGTGTTGCCGGTAGGGCTGAAGTAGAATGGATAGGTGCTTGAGTCCCACTGGTAGCCGTCGATTGACTTTGAGTTGTCCTTTGAGTTGTCCTTGATTGAGATTGGCTCGGTGACAATTCTAGGCCCGGGATATTTTGCACCCCTTGTAAAATAGGGCCTCCAATCAACTGACTTTTAAAACCCCGCAATTCTAAAATAAATGCCCTAAATCGCTTTTCAGCAAGACGCCGCATTTCTGCCGCAAATTCCTGGCCAAGTAGGGGCGTATCAGCCATAGCTGAAAAGGTTTCTTCTACTACCGGTGGAACCGTTTTATCAATGACAATCCACTCCCATTCAGGTTGAGCAAAATATTGTTCTAAGCGAGGAATTTCCACTTTTTGTAAATAGCTCAATTGTTTATACAATTGCGCTGGATTGTGAATTTCTGTTTCGAGGTTATCCAGTTTTTGCGCGACAGAACGTACTTCATCCAGAAAAACATTTTTCAAAAGAATTCTGTTCAGCCATTGATTGATTATCCATTTTGTGCGTTTTTGTGCCAACTGGGTATATTCTTCCAGTTTCAACTTTGGATATTCTGCGCGAGATAAGCCCTCTTGGGAAAGAAACGAATGAGTCTCAAAATAGACAGATAATGTGATACCGAGCAAATCATACATCAATTGACTCAAATCTTTAATGTTTTCATGATTCTCATTTTCATGAGAATCATTGAGAGCATTATAGTCATGGATATTTTTTTGTAATGCTTGAAGTGCTTGGATAAGCTGATTTAAAGCTATAACTTCCGGCATATTCGTAATAGAATAGTGACGAGAGGTATAGGGCGTTATAACCTCTTGTTCAATCACGGTTCTGGCCTTTATCTGCAACGTCTCATACAGCAATTGTATAATAAAACGCTCATAACTGATCTTCAAAGCGGTAATAATCTTCTCATTGAGATGACTTACCATTGAGGATGGCAAAAATACAGACGAAAATTTGTCACTTTTCATCTTAGCCATATTATTTAATAAACGTAGAGCACTAGCATGTGTGATCTCATGTAATTCCTTTTGACTCGCTCCACGCAGTTTAGCTTCATTAAGCCCCTTTAAATTTTGTTCTGTCTCTTGAAATACCGGGAGCAGGGTATTTTTTTCGTATGTCAATCGCTGATAGGCCCACCCTTGTCCTAAAATCCAAACGATTAGCATGGTAGCCATTAATGCTTGTAAAATCCACAATTTACGTTGTTGCCGGCGCAAAATATTTGAGACGGGACGTGCAATTTTTGTTTCTGGAAAAATTTTGTCTCTAAACAGGTGATGTAAAAAGAGCAATTGCTTGGATTGGGATTTTTCTTCTAACAGTGCTTCAAAGGCTAAGTTATCTGATAAATCTAATGAATATTGATCTAGGGCTAGGCTACCCCCTTTAGCATCTCCACAAAAATAAATGCCGCGCAAAAAAAATGTTTCGTGATACACACTTGGTTGAAATAGGTGATCAAGATAGCATTTTAAGTTTTTAAAGACGGAACGAAATTGATGTGGAAATAATAAAAATGCATCATTATCAGGAATTTCGCTAACAGCCGTGACGAGTTCGATTTGTATATCATTAATCTCTCTATAAATCTTTTGAAAGGCTTCGTCAAGCAAGGTGGGTTTATAGACTGTTTCTAAGGTATAAGGGTTGGACCACCCTAATATATTGTGACGTAATTGTTCTGGTAAGACGGTACAAAAACTGGTAAAGCCGGTTAATTTGTCACTTTGTGTGATTAAAATATAAATGGGTAGGCGCACCCCCAATTCTTTTTGGGCTTGCCAGAGTTTGTGATATAAATAGTCGGCTTTTTTAATTAAAGTATCTGGATTTTGTTGGCTGTCAAGTAAATCTTGACAAGAAATAGTCAGAATAATACCGTCCATGGGACGGCGAGGGCGATAGTGACGACAAAGTCTTAATAAGGTGCGCCAACCCATTTCATCGGAAAGTGGCTTAGGTTGATCGCGGAAGATGACGGTATCGTTATCAGCAGTACCGAGATCATCGGTATGTAGCACATATTTGCTGGAGACATCAAACACAATGCCTTTGTCAAATAGCCAAGCCTCACAGCCCTGTTTTGACGGTGTGGGGGCCCCCAAGGGTAGATTTAATTGGGTATGGGCAAATAAAGTCGTTTTGCCCGTACCTGTCTCGCCCATGATCATGACCCAAGGAATTTGGTACAAATAATCGCGGCCGGACACATGAGAACGCAATTGTTTGAGTAAATTGCGAAAAAAAGTTTTTAACGATTGTTTGAGTATGGGGCTTTCTTGAGTTGCAATTGGCGTGGCTTGCTTTTCATCACCTGTACCCGTTTGTTCAGTCACCGGCTTAGCCACGCTTTTAGGACGGGGGTGTACCGGTTTTTTGGGCCAAACACGGCGAAATAACCCATAAAGTAAGATGACAGCAATCACTACGCCCAATAAAACCCACACCCATCGCGGTATGGCGACGGGTAAATAACGTAGCCCATTTAAAATTTCAGAAATGATTTCCATATTTCAATTTGTTTTATTAAGCGTACTTGAAACCCGTGAAAATTCAAAAGTAAATTACAGGGCAACTACAAGGGATTGCCCCTTAAAAACCATCAATATAAATAACGTATTGATGGTTTGAACAAATCTAAAAAATTGATAGAACGCTGATATTTCACTTACGAAGTTTCGCGCTGCGAAACTTCTTAAGGGGAATGGTGGGCTTTAAAAACCCGTTTCGCGCCAAAAGTTTTTTGAGCCTCAATTTTTTTGCTACCCCACCCTACAAAAAAGATTGGAATAATTTATTTTTTGGATATGCCTAAATGCTGATTATCATGATTAACGCTGATTAATATAAAACGCTATTCGCTGTTATGTCAGTTCAAATGGTGGGCAGCAAAAACACGCTACCCACCCTACGAAGATTGAGCCTTTCATAAAGAGGGTATCCAATGCCCAAGCATTAGAAAAACTCTTTCCTATTTATCATGCAAAATAACTTTGGTGGTTATCGCATCTAAATCTTGGCTTACAGAACGCCATAATACGCTTGAACTGATGAATAAAGCAATTCCAATCACGATAAACAATATATACCATTTATAGAGTGAGGGCAACCATCGTTGTTTTTCCTTGCTCGCCTCTAGTGTATAGGCATACGCCTCGGGACATAAACGCTTGTTAGTATCATAGTGAAGGTAATCGTAGAGTTCACTTGGATCACGCTGGGTAATAAAAAAGAAGAGTTGGCGACGATAATTTTGCAATTGCCCCGCATCATCTTTGTTTCGATACTGGCCTTGAAAATCCAAAGCTAAAATAATTAAATAAAGCCTCGCCAGTTCAAGGGTAATCGGATCACGCCGTTTCAGTAAAACTTCTAAATTATTAAATACACGCTCCCCCGCTGCTTGTGAATTAAACATTTTTACTTCAAGTAATTGGGTACCTCGCCACGCTTCTTGGCCTTTCCAATTGAGCAAATGTAAAAAAAATTCATCGGCATAAGCCACCATTAAATATTGTGCTTCACGATACATCCTAGCACCATGTTCACCGCCGCGTTGGGCCGCGTTTATGCTTTGACGTCCTAATAAACTGATCAATTGTTGTTGAAAAGGCATTGAGGTGGTTTGCTCATCTTGACTCATATTGAGTGCTGTCCACTGCTTTGACAAAATCAGTTCTTTAATATGCACTATTTCACTATGAAATTCATGGAAATAGCTATAGAGCAAAGATTCACTACGATCACTGGAAAATAGCATAGTCGTTTTGGATTTTGGGTGAAACGATTTTGGATGAATGAATTATAAACTGTTTGTAGTGTGTCTTCAAAAAAAACGAAGTCAAACAAAACCTATAGATTTTAATACCAGTAAAACTCAAAACTGGCATGAACAGTAGCTGTTCATTATTTCACATTTAGCTTCGCGCAAAAGTTGCGCGCAACTTTTGCGTGAAATACAGTTTTTGCTCGCAAAAACTTTTGCGTGAGCCTTCGGTGCGCGAAGCTAAATATAGTTTTGTTCACAAATTCAGACGTTCATAGTTTTATAGTTGGCCTTGGGCAACTTATAAACTGATTTTCAGGCAAAAGTTTTGCGCGCAAAACTTTTGCCTGAAAAGCATGGCACGATTTTCAAAGCCCCCTTCATAAAAATAATTTCAAAAGGGTGAACACGCAAGGGCTGCCCCTACGAACGTAATATAAAAACAAACCGGTGTGTTTGCCCTTGTCGTTCGCTCTTCAGATGAAATTATTTTTCTGAAGGGGGCTTTGAAAATCGCGCCATGCTTCAATCAGTAGTATAAGTTGCCTTCGTATCCCAAGTTGCCCCAAAAAAATATAAAATTTTGAACAAACGAACTTTTGTCTGTAACAAAACTATCAACCTGAAGAGTCACTGTTCACGCCAGTTTTGAGTTTTACTGGTATTAACATCTATAAATCGAATTTCTCCAACGCTTTCAAATGATTATACCCATTAACCATTGCCCAATTTTGAGTCAATTTTCACAAAAAACATGATTTCTGATGGACGGTGGACGCTTGTTTGTTCGCTGAAAATGTGCAACGCTTGCTCTGGGTCAATAAATTCGTTATTCACATCAACACGAAATAAAACCACACCACGCGGTGCAATTAAATCTAAGTCTTCATCTTTATCAATGTAAAAACGTCGAGTTCCCAAAATGCGCCGGTTACTCAGAGACGCAATTTGACTTTCCGAGCCTATCATGCAGCCTTCAATCCACTCAATTAATTCTGCTTGTGAGCTTTTAGGGGAAATTCTGGCACCAATCACGAAATAGCGTTGTATCCATTCCGGTTCTGGCTTCAAGATAAACTGTTGATTTTGGTCATGGAATGACATTACCATATAATTTTCATGGATGTTATCCAGACTGTCATGAATAAACTGACACACGGGGGTAAATGTTGACTGTAAATCGTTATGATTATAGGCAGCAAATACCGGTGGCACTTTGGCACTCGTGCAAGTGGCTATATTCCCGGCGAGGCTACATAAACTCAAATATAATGCATAAGGATGAGTGGTATTGGTATATAACACGGCTTCAAGTTGTGGTAACAACGACACTAAGCCTTGTAAAATATTTTGGGTTTCAAATAACAGTGGTTTATCGGTACGGACAGCGGGTTCTGGAGAATTTAGCCGTTCTGATAACAGTGCCGCTTTTTCACGCGCACGGGTAATAATATGGGTTACCTTATTGCCTAATGCGGATCGTAAAGGCACCTGTAAGGTGGGTGAAATAAAATCAGTTAATGCGATTGCTTCATCTTTATATTTTACCTGAGCCAAGGGAAAATAAGTCCATTTACTACTTGATGGCTCTTCACCGAGCATTAGGCGAATTCGCGGCTTTAAACGGGGAATATTTAATGCACCTTCCCCGGTATTCATATCTGTGACTATTTTGCCTTCCACTGATTTATAACGCTCATTGACTAAGAACGTCGTATGAAGGGGTATAGCTAGATACACCATCATATTTTGGTATTTGATATTTTCTAATTGTGCTGTCAAATCTAAGCTGAACTCTTCTTCCTCGGCACTGTGTGTTATCACTAAACCATCTGGCATAATGGCTTCTAATTCCAAAATACAAAATTGCCCGTTCAGCAAAAGTATCGGATCAATTTTCAATAGCCGCACTCCCCAAAAAAACGGCGCGATGATATGCATCGTATAATGCAATAATTGATCTTGACGCAGTGACAATTGTTGAAAGTGTTGGGGAGCTAACAACATGCCTTCATGCCATTGAATGGCATCGTCTATTTTAGATAATCCTTGTAATCCGCTCATATAGCCGTTTTGAATTGTTACCGAATAGAATTGTTAATTGTTTTTCACTTAAGAAGTTTTTATCGCGAAATACTTTTTCACGCGCGTAGTGAAGCTTCGCGAAACTTGTTAAGTGAAAGCGTGAAATTGTTAATGAGTTAATGAATAACTTTGGTTGGCACGATTTAACGGGTTTCTTCTCTGTCTCAGAATCACGATTTACGGTTTTGAAGTATGTTCAGTATAGTATCAATTTCTTTAAAGTGTTGCCAATATAATAAACATAATAGATCATCAAAACACTAAAACAATCGCCAATAATTTTACAGTCTTTAGACTACTTTGATGCAATGGTTAATTTTTCCAAGTCAAAAAGCTCAGCTTCGCTTAAGAAAATCATAAAAAATTTAATTATTGATTATTAATTTTGTTGATAAATAAGACAACAATTAAAGCATTTTTTGTGCCTTATGTTTTTGAGTAGGGTGGGTTCACGCCAAAAGTTTTGGCGCGAAACGTGTTTTTAAAGCCCACCAAATCTATATAAAAAGTTTAAGCTATGCCCATCTGTAGTATATAACAATCAAATCAGCATCACTGAACACTGAACACTGATAAACTACCTCCAAATTTTCCCCAGCCACGATTTTTGAGCCCAGTTTTTTTGCATTCCCTTTTCGGCAAAAAAACGACTGTATTTTTTGTCCTCTTGTACGATATGCTTTTTCAACCAGCCTCTCAAAAAAGAAAGCAGTTCAGCATTGATCTCTTCACCCTGCTCAATTTTGTCTTTCAGTGCCATAACTTGGCTAGTCAGTTCAGCATGTTGTGCTTTGTGATCTTCATAAGCCGGATAGTTAAAAATCCGAAACAGGCTTTCTTCAACGGAAAAATGTATGATGGTGTATTGCACCAATTCCGTTAATACTTCACTCACAACAGATGTATTATGTATGATAAAGGCCTCATTAAAGATCCGATTGATCAAATTGATCAGAATCTTGTGTTGTTCATCAAGTTCTTGAATACCGACACTTAAGTCATCGCTCCAAGAAATAAATTCTCTTTCCATAGTGGTCTCCAAATGGTGAGTGTACCGAATAAAGACAAAGCGAAAAGCCAACAACGCGCAGCCTACCTATTCATTCAATAATCAATTAGATTTGAGCGAACACGCCACTTTGTCCCCTATTGTTATAGGCCTTAATTTGCGTGTTGTTTGCTTGATACTTACAACATATCCAACAGACTGGTTTGGGTATTTTTGACATCGTTTTAACACAATGTATTATAGTATCAATAAACTAAAGTTTGTACTCCCAATCTCACAAACTCAGTTGATCGAATGTCGTTTCGGTTTGTAGTTCATCATA
>Ga0233403_10000385_pt1 | contig 20875 bp, 7 predicted proteins | sample Na_oxic_1_MG_FD_179866 | JGI IMG/M metagenome (GOLD analysis project Ga0233403, IMG submission 179866) | Seawater microbial communities from Saanich Inlet, British Columbia, Canada - Na_oxic_1_MG | ecosystem: Environmental > Aquatic > Marine > Inlet | place: Canada: British Columbia | collected...
GCTACAATTTTTCTTTGGTTCCTTTCGTTCCAAAAAACCCTCAGCGCCATCATCGGATTGACAGGATCAGGATGCCGGCACACCCCGGGAATTTTCAGTCGTGGCTGAGGAACGGATATGTGGACCTCTCCCGAACCGACAGGATAACCTTTCTCTCTGAATTCGTCATAATTCATCGCATTATGAAACCGGGTGAGATAACCGATCAGTCGTCTCAGACGATCATTGGGATTCCGTGCGTAGTCCTCTTCGAGTTCTCCTCTCACTTTTTCCGCTTCTACGTTACTGATTGCCTCCGGACGGAAGTTCACCCATTTTCCCTTTTTCTCTCCGGGTATTCCCAAATCCTCCGCAGTCTCACACACATGATGTCTTAGATGGGGTTTGTCCAATATAAACAGGATATTGGGAAACTGATTCTCCAACTCCTCTTTCAATCCCATGCCTCCGTCCGCCTGCAGTTTTTTTTGTCCGCTCCGTTGACGGATTATATTTTTTACTTCAAGGAACACTCATCTCGAAAATATTTCCAAACTTTACATTTTCTGCCAGTGTTGGGATTGACGCATATATAATCAATAGGGATCCCGTTTTCCAGAATCGGCTCAAGAATGTAACCGTCTTCAACACATTTTTGTGCTGCCGGATTCGCCATACCGCCTATGGAATCGTTTTTCGTATCGGTCTTGACTTCTTTTATACCGCATCCTGCCATGCAGAAAAATGTAAGCAAAAAAATGAACGCTTTTCCAAAACTGTTTAACATAGCCACCTGCTTTCCTTTGTCATACTGCCCATCAATATAAATAGCGCTTCGGAGAAAAATGGATTCCTACTTTTTCAGTAATGACATTCGGATTTATTGCAAGTTGTCGTTTTTGCAAAAGTAGGAATCAGAACTCAATTTATGATGATGGCCAGTATAACTTTTGGCATCATTCCATATCGCACTCTCCCCGGAAATACTCCCAAACTTTACATTTGTTTCCGGTTTCGGGGTTGACACAGAAATAATCGGTTGGGACACTGTTTTCCAAAGTTGGTTGAAGAAGATAACCATCATCCGAACATTTTACAGCAGCGGGATTCGGAACGCCTGCCGTATTTTTTTCCGATTCGGAAGAACCCGGTGTTTCTTTCGGATTGTTTATAACCGCTTCCGGCATGGAAATTTCTTTGACAACCGGGAAAATCACATGATTCTTTGAGGACACAGTTTTCGGTGGCAAAAAAGTCATTTCTCCTATTTTCGGAGCAACAGGTTCCTCATCCAAAAATTTCAGACTCCTTCCGCCATTTGCCGTACTTTTTATTTGAACCTTACGCATCAGAGTGTCGGGAGACGGCAACCTTCTGCCATTATAGGCGTTTCTCGCCGTTACTTCTTTCAATCTGCGGGAATTACTGCCAATTTCTATGACACTCCAACTTATGGAACTGTTGTTCAGTTCGTTGCTTTCATCTACTTGGTTCAGATCATCCGCCCAAACTGCCATATAATAGGTTCCGTCAGGGACCGAACGTCCAATGGCATCTTCATACAGGTAGAAAGACGCGGCACTGGCTTCATCCCGATAGACCATATGACCGGGATCAAGGGCATAATTGCCATCCTCATAGAAAAGAAAGATTTCGTTGCCGTTGCCGATCTCCTCATCTGGGCTGAGTACCAGATTGATATCCCAATCTGTACCGGAAACAGCGGATTTACCATTATTAGCCACTTCGTAAGTCAGGGATCCGTAACCATAATCATTCCATTCCGCAAACCAAGTTTGAATCTCCAAATCCGGCAGGAGATTTTCAATGGTTACCTGATTTGATCCCCAGCCTATATTATCATTTTCGTCTGACTCTCTAACCTCGTTCAAATCATCCACCCATACAGCCATATGATAAATGCCATCTTCTAGGGTATCGGTAAATTGGAATGGAATCGCATTGTTCTCGTCACGGAACACCGCATGCCCGGGTTCTAGGTCATAGGAAATCTCTTCATAAATCACATAAACATCACCGGAAGTGAGAGTCCTATCTTTGGAAAGCATGAAATTCACGTCAGCGCCAGAGGGGGCTGTGCCATTTCCAGTATTGATAACTTTCCATTGCAAAGTACCCTCTCCCCGGGGTTTGGGATCATAGTCGGCGGACCAGTTACTCACCTGAAGGTTGGGCAATTCGCCTGTGGGTTCCGGTCTTATCGGATCGTCGTCCGGATCGTGAGATATTGTGTTTTCAGCATCTTCAACAATATAGGCTTCATTCATTCCGATCTGATTTGCGGAATTGTAGGGTATCCAAAAATATCCGTCATCTCCCCAGTTTGTCCCCCATGAATTAATGACTTTGAATGCTCCTCCATATTTCCTGTTATCATATCCGACAATCGTCACAGCGTGACCCCCAAGAGGTCCCCCGCTGATAGTATTATAAACCGAATTAGAGCCTGACAGATTTTTAAACGATTCATAGACATCAATGCCAACTATCACTGGATTGCGATTAACCAACGCGGCAATAATCCCCGATGGAGCGTTGCTGATTTTTTTCCATTCTCTGGCTTTGAAATTGAGAGCTTCCTGATGAGCCTGTGCATTGGGTTGGGTCCGCCAGTCACTTGGATTGTAAGGCATGGAAGCCCATGTACAGCATCCGCTATTGACGAGAATATTCAAGCCCTTTGATATGGGAACAGGAACGTTTCCTCCGCCATTAATCTGATTATAGATGTATGAGGGACTGAAGATATGGTTTGACGTATTCAAAGCCCAAGCCATTTCAACTTTTTCCTGATAAGTTTTCAAAGCGTATGCGATTGACCATCCCACACAGCTTTGTTGAGTTAGCTGAGCACCCGGAACAGGAAAATTCCTGCTCAGATCAAGTGAATCCGGGACTGTCGGGTTTTCTCCGGGCGCACCCAAAAGATCACTTCGGAAATTGGCGGTGGCAAAGCCCGCATAGGTTCTGGGATCGACAGCCTCCCTGCCCAAGACTCTTTCATCGGCAGACATTTCAGCCACTTCAATGGTGATATCTGCCGGTTCGCTGAATATCTTACCGTCGCTGACATGATAAGGAAGTGTGATTGAATCCGTACCATCATCAGATAATGTCACATAAAGCACTCCCGAGCTCGGACTGATAAAGGCTTCCGAATAGCCGGAACCGCTTGAAGGTGCAACCAATTCATAGCTCAACCGGTCTCCGTCTGTGTCCGTCGCGATAAGCTGTCTTTCCAGATAAGGTATTGCCATATCAGTTGCCAAAGACAAAGGGTAGGCCACAGGCTTATGATTCGATGGATCGGGTGAATCCTCCAGTGTCGGAGCCACCGCGCTGATTCCCGCGAAACTGCTCCCCCCGTTTTTCAGATCATCATACAGCGCGAACGCGGCCACGCCCTGCGTTGCTGAAATCTCCACACTTCCGTTCACATATTCGGAACCGCCGACCATATCCGCCACTTCATATACGCCGCTGCCTCGGGGAGCGATGGCGTATTCCCTCGGAGAGAGCGCATGACCGTCTTTGTCGACAAATGTCAGCGTGAGCACGGTTTCGCTCTCATAAGGATTACAGACCATGATTTTGGAATCCCACTGATAATTCTGTCCGATATGCGGCACATACAGGGTTTTTGCCAGATCACGGATGAAGGTGATATCCGCCATGTGGCTGTTTTCCCCGGTGGTTCCGAAAAAGCACAGACCCGTGAGCGGCTGACTGGAATCCACCCGTATCCATCCCTCACCGCCACTTCCCGTTTCGACCACAACCGCATCCTGCCCTCCCGGGGGAAGCTCCTTTTCCACAGGCGCGGCCGCGTTGCCATTCTGATCATAGGCCACAATGGAAACATTTGCATTCTCCTCAACGGAAGAATTTCGCAAGCCCACACCTGTCCAGTTGTTTCCACCTTCGATGAGATAGGGGAGATAATAGGAATAGATGTCCCCTGTTTCAGCAGGCTCCGATGCGGGATTCACCGCGCTGATACCCGCATAGCTTTTTCCCCTGTTCCATTTCAGATCGTTGTAAAGCGCGAAGGCCGCCACGCCCCGTGTCGCGTAAATTTCCACACTTCCGTTCACATATTCGGAACCGCCTGTCAGTTCGGCCACCGGATAAACACCGCTGCCGTTCGCTGGCAGGTCGTAGGTTCTGGGAGAAAGCGCACGGCCATACTTGTCCCTGAATATCAGGGTGATTTCGCTGCTGTAGCTGTTGGGATTGCAGACCATGATTTCCGAATCCCACTGATAATTCTGTCCGATATGCGGCACATGCAACTGCTCCGAAAGCTCCGAAATGAGTGTGATGTCAGCCATATAACTTTCGTTCCCGGTCACACCGAAAAAGCAGCATCCGGTCAGCGGCTGGTCGGAATTCACCCGTATCCATCCCTCCTGCCCTGTCCCCGCACCGACCACATAGGCATTCTGTCCTCTCGGGGGCAGCGCCGCATTCAGGGAATCTTCCAAATTTCCACCCTGATTGTAAACCGTAATGGAAACATTCGCACTTTCGGAAAAGCTGGAATTTCTCAGACCAACACCTGTCCAATTGTCCGAACCTTCCGTGAAATAGGGGATATAATAAGAATAAGAGGCATCAGCGTTTTCTGCCTGAACGTAAACCGCCCAGACAGACACAAAACTCATAAACAAAATAACCGTCAAAAACAAAATCTTTTTCATTTTTCATCTCCTTATTTTGTTGCGGATTTCTGCTTTCGCATAAATCAGGGTTCGGACAACTTACGGGACGCGAAGCGTCCCCACTGCATCACTGCCATTAAGTTAAGGAGGATACCTCTCTGATGTTGACCTGATTTCGTGCAGTCACACTCTTTTCAGAAAAATTTTGCCCCTTAACTTAATGGCAGTGACGCAAAGCATGGGAACGAAGTAAAAGTTATTGGGGATTCGCCACCGGCATGATATCAGCGACCGTGATGCAACTGTCATCATCCCAATCATAGAACGCGTCGTAGTCCTCATCGCCTTTGCAGGCATTCCAGATGGAGTTTACCCTGTTGATATCGTCATCATCTACAATGCCGTTGCAGTCAAAATCATGTTCACCGCATGATTGCAGAACGGACGAAGACGACAGAGACACATCCATTTTGAATATCTGCCGGAGTTGGATTGCGATGCTCTCAGAACCCAGGGAAACTTCCTTTTTGTCCTGAAGCGATGTCACGATCAAAGAACAATCTCCATCGCCAGTTCCGTGCAGCACAATGCGGAAGTTTTCGTCTGCGGAAGTGGGAAGCGTGATAAGCTGCCGCCCGTCGCTTGCCAGTTCAAAGGATGCACCGGGAATGTTCCAACCGATCTTTTCCTCGCTGCCCGGAATATTTCCGCCCTCTTTGCCGAGAACTCTGCCCTGAGAATCATAGACAAACAGATCCGCCGGGCCTTGAAATTCCACAACAATTCGCTTCTCCCCGGGCTGAGGCATGGCATCTATATGTTCCATGATCCGCCGGCCCAGTTCGGTTTCCGTTCGCCAATCCAACCATTCGCCATCGCTGTTCCGCTTGCCCCGTTTGCCGCTGCTTTCGCCTTTGTCAAGCGAATCCAGAGAGGGCGCATCCACTTTTACCACGCCGCTGATCTGAACAATGAGATCGTTGTAATCCCGGTCGCAGGCCGAATGTTTCAAATTTATATCCTCATACACAAATGCCTTTCCCATATCACTGACATCCGCCATCTGTCCCAGGTGCATACCGTAATCCGTATTCGGGAACACCAGCGAGAACAGAGGACTCTCGCTGCCCATGCCTTTGAGACAGTTTTTGTCTCCGGGCAAATCCCAACATTCAGTCACTTTTTTAAATGTGTAGTTCGGAATCAGGATGGTCGCAATATGATCTCTCGGTGTCATGCGAAAGCCTTTTGTGCCTTTGTAGTCACCATAGTTCCATTCCTCTTTTTCTCCTGAAAGCAAACCGCCTTCTTCCCGTTCGTCCATGAATCGTGCGGCTTCTTCCGGATCGCTGAACACAATATGGCCAACTCTGTCTTCATTCAACATAACTCGCCTGATAGCCTCTCTCACAAATTCATCAATGGAAAGCTCCTCCATATCCTTGAGGCTGAAAATGCCGAATTCTCCCTTATACGCTCCGCCGTCGTAGAGCCAGTCAAGTTTGACCAAACCTTCGTCTCCCACGATGAAATCACCGGATTGGAAGCTGAGACAATGGGGATTCGTTCCGGCAAGAAATTCATCAAGATGCGTAAGGCCGTCCTCTTCCGGGTCTTGATCAGCATCGCCGGGATCGGACGGATCGAGTGCGTTGAAAAACTCCCAGCCATCTTCCATGCCGTCGCCGTCGCTATCCGCATTATCCGGATCGGTTCCGTATTCGCCCCTCAGATATTCTTCCACCACATCCGGCAGGCCGTCGCCATCAGCGTCCGCGGGGTATTCATCAGGCAAGGAAGTTTCATCGTCAGGATAGGTTCCTGCCTTGTACTCTTCAATATTGCTGAATCCGTCGTTGTCCAAATCTTCGGAAGCGTCGCTCGGATCAAGCGGATTCAATCCCTTCCTCGGATCAAGCAAATCCAGTCCGTTCAGAACTTCCCAAGTATCGTTCATGCCGTCGCCGTCGCTGTCTGCATTGTTGCGTCTTGTTCCGATTTTTTCTTCCACCACATCCGGCAGGCCGTCTTTATCCGCGTCTTTCGGGCGGTATGTGACAGAAGCAAAAACCGGATATTCATCAGGCGGCACCAGATCGTAAGGATTGCTGTCCGCATCAAATTCCTCAAGATTGGAAACGCCGTCTTCGTCCGGGTCTTCGGCGGCATCATCTTCAAAAGGATTCAGATGATTGTCAATCTCCCATTTGTCTGCCATGCCGTCGCCATCTGTGTCCGAGTTGTTCGGGTCAGTGCCGTTTTCGTATTCCTCAAAATTCGTCAGCCCGTCTTCGTCAAGGTCCTGAGACGCGTCATCAACAGATTCGTCAGAAGGCTCCAGACCGTTCCAAACTTCCCAGCCATCTGTCATGCCGTCGCCATCGCTGTCCGGATTCTCCGGGTCGGTTCCGTACACATCTGTTTCCAGAATATCCGGCAAACCGTCATTATCCGAATCTTTGGGCCAATGGGAATCAGGCATGGAGCTCGCATCATTGGGCTTGGTTCTCGCTTTGAACTCCTCGATGTTGGAGAATCCGTCGCTGTCCGTATCCGCTTCGGAGTCATTCTCATCAAATTTCAGCCCGTGATAAATCTCCCAGCCGTCTGTCATACCGTCTTCGTCCGTGTCCGGTGAATCCGGGGCTGTCCCGTATTTATTTTCCTCCACAACATCGGGCAGGCCGTCGCTGTCCGAGTCCTCCGGATATTCGGCAAAGAACAGGGTTCCCGGAGTGAAATCCGAAACATCGGGATCGGTTCCGTACATGATTTCGAGGATATCCGGCAAGCCGTCCTCGTCAGCATCTTTGGAATATTCGATTTCGTGGAATGCCCACTTATCGTTCCTGCCGTCCTTGTCGCTGTCCGGATCATCAGGATCGCTTCCCCAAAGATTTTCCATGATGTCCGGCAGGCCGTCCTCATCCCTGTCTTTCGGGCTTTCGGCAGGTATGGAAAGTTCATCATAAGGATCTGTTCCCGAAACAAATTCGTCCAAATCGCTGAAACCGTCATCATCCGAGTCCTTGCCCACCTGATTCTCAGTAAGCGGATTCAATTCGTGGTAGACTTCCCAGGCATCGCTCAGGCCATCCCCGTCCGTATCCGCAATCTCCGGGTCGGTTCCGTATTCTTCTTCGATAAGATCCGGAAGTCCGTCATTGTCCCTGTCCAATGGCCGGTTCGAGTTCGGTTTGGAAAGGGCGTTATGCGGATCTGTGTATGCAAGATATTCCTCGAAATCCGTGAAAGCATCTCCGTCCGTGTCTTTGGATGCGTTGTCGCCCTTTGTAAACGGATCCAGACCGTGGAGATATTCGTAGCCGTCTTTCATGCCGTCGTCATCGCTGTCCTGAGCGTTCGGGTCGATTCCGATTTCTTTTTCTTCAGCATCTGTCAGACCATCAGAATCAGAATCCGGACCGTCCGGCGGCGGCTTCTCGGAAACAATTCCCACTCTTGCGTATTTCACAAGATCAGGATTGCCATTTGAAGTGAGCTCAAGCACAAGCTGATCACTTTCATCAGGCAGACGAACTTGCAGGCAGAAGACCTTGTATTTGAAAGCTCCGACGCTGACAGCGTGATCGTCAAGATCATCGCCGATGACATGTAAAGAGTGTCCTTCTCCGTTGCCATCTCTCACTTCTACCTCATAGCTATCTGCTTCGGGGCTGTTGTTGAGCAAAAACACGGGAATATAAACAAAGTCGTCCGTGGTTCCGGGAGCCTGTCTTACCAGAATACTCATGGAAAAGTCGTAGATGATTTTTGAAGGATGGAGCGTAAGGTTCGGTATGAGGTTTTCAAGATTCACGCAGTCATCTTTGAGGATGTTGTCCGCGTAAATATCCACCTGTTCTCCGTTCAGAACACCCTTTTTCAACTCCCGAAGATCAACAATGCCGCCTTCCCCGACAGCAATGATGATATTTTCCGCACCGGATATGGCATTCTCGTCAAGACCTTTCAAATCAATGATCGAACAGTTCCCACCGGAAATCGTAATATTCCGACCTCTCATTTTGCCACCGTTCAAGGAAATATCCGGAGGATCGCAGGATATGGCAGTCCCGGGTCCGCAGCCCTGAATGGTTCCGTTCTGAACCGTCGCGGTTACTCCGGTAAACACTATATCGCCTTCTTTTCCGCCGTAGCCGTTACAATGACCGTATGCGGAACTTCCGCCCTTGCCGGAAGATACCCATGCTCCGGGCAGATTAACCAATACGCTGTCCGCCAGAAGAATGGTGTTGCCTCCGTTGCCGCCAAAGGAGTCATTGCATGAGGTGGAATCTCCGGAAGGCGTACTTGCATTACCGCCGTTTCCGCCTACAGAATTCGGGGATTCCGATCCACATCGGGGGCCAATGCTGCCCTCATTGAAAATTCTGGGTCCGTAGATTTCGACGCTGCCGCCATCTCCTCCCGTGGAAAAATTTCCGTGGTGGTCTCCGCCTCTGCCGCCTTGGATTTCTCCGTTCGGGGCGTTGTAAAAAAGCCTTTTGGCTGTCAGTATGATGTTTCTGCCCTGACCGCCTGCTTTGCCGAGCCGTCTTCCTATGGGAACTCCGGGAATACTGGTGGCATGATAGCCGTCCGCACCGAGAATTTTTCCCTTGTTATAGATAAAATCACTTGCCAAAAGGGCAATATCCCTGTGTTGCTCGCTGACCAGTGTTCCCAGATTGCAGAGGGCCTTTATTTCGTTGCCCTTCTTCATATCGCTGATGCTTCCGGACTTGCAATCGTTTTCGGTGTATGTTGACCAGCTTTCTCTGTCAGAGGGATTGAAGATCACCGTATGGCCCGCATTGATCCGGACAATATCGTTTTTCTCCGGAACCTGTTCCTGCTTCCAAGTGTTCGGATCGTCCCAGTATCCGTCCTGAAAAGATTCAATTGTAGGAGGACAGCTTTCGTAATCACTGGCTTTCGGCAGACGAATGGCCTGAAAATTCTGTCCGAAAAAGTCTTTCCGCACATCTTTGTAGCTCAGTTTCGAAGGCATAAAAACAAAATCCGAGCTTACGGGTCTCAGGGTTCCTTCCCATCCTGCCGGGACAGTGGTATGGAAATATCCATTATCATTCGTCCTTATTTCGACATCCGGATTAGGCCCGCCCTCCAGAACGATCCCCTCAACATCTCTCTTGTTCGGTTCGGTAATACGTCCGGCGATAAGAAAACTATCCGAATCTCCGGAAGCAGAGGCGGACACGGGAGGAACCATTCCCATCGTTTTTGCTGCATTGCAGCTTCCGCTTCCCGGACTGAAGGTGTCCTCAGGGAAATCCGAGGAGTCAAGGGGGTCAGTATTGTAAAAATCTTCCCATTTGTCCGGAATTTCGTCATTGTCGTCATCCGGGTCCTCATGATCTCCTATGCCGTCGCCATCCGAATCGTACTGCTCATCCGGGTTGTGGGGGAAAGCGTCTTTCGAATCCAGTACGCCATCGCCGTCTGAATCCAACCATCCTTCACCAATTCCGTAAGGCGTGGAATCCCAGCAGTCTCCGATGCCGTCTTCATCTGCATCGCCCACACAGACTTTTATTGAGACCGGATCGGACTCATTTCCGTCTTCATCTTGGGCATAAATAGTGACAACATATTCACCTTCATCGGAAAAACCATCATACTCCAGTTCATACCTGCCATCTCTGTAAGATAGGCTTTGCTTTCTGTCCCCAAGAGTTGTGATACTACATACCGATCCGTCCGGAGCATCCGACGGCGAATTGACTATTGCCCACACGGTGAGACTGTCATCTCCTGCTTTGGTAGGCTCCACCCATACTTTATCACCGTCAGCCAATGTCAGGCTCGAAGGGCTACCGTTTCTGATCAGCCTATCAGTGTTGGCCTGCATCATTCCAAGCCCAATAAAATAACTGGCAGCAAGTCTGCCATCTTTTTTGGCCTCATTTCCAATGCCATTGGCATTATCATCAATCTGAGGATTTTGTAGATGTAAAATAATTCTCTGCGTATCTACAAAAGATTCATGGATATTTTTACCGCCAAGTATCCCTCGCCAAAAATACTTGGAAAAAGAAACACCTCCCACGGAAAGAAAATGTACAGGCTCTTCTTTGTCGGTGCTGGCAATCAGGATACGTTCTTGTCCATCAGGAGGTGTCAGCAAAGGAATGAAACTTCCGGAATGGCAGGCATCATAGATGAATGTGACTTTGCCCAGAATTTTGTCCTGCAAATTGTCCAACCATTCATCCAACAATTGGGGAGAAAGTGTTTTTATCTCATCAATATCAGGATTGTCTGTGATCAGAAAAGAATTGTTACCATCTTCAATAATCTCACTTTTTCCCAAAAGATACAATACCAGGTCCTGACTTTCGGTTGCCCATGTATTGATAGCGTATTCCAGATTGTCAAAAGTCGTTGCCCCATCTATACCCAGAGAAGCGGTTTCAGTACCCATAAAGTAAATGTCCTGATCGTCATATCCCTGAGTTCGCAAAGCATTGTAAGCTTGAAGAGCGAGTTGTGGCAAAACTGTTTTCACATCAGAGGAAAGATAGTCTCCCCAGGCAATAATAGCTCTTCGCTTCAATATTTCTTCGACGGTAACTTTTGTCACTTGGGGAGGTGATGTATTTCCAAGCGAATCTTTGGCATAAATGGCAATCAGATAAGTCCCGCTCATCCCAAAGTGTTCATAGCTTCCTTCGTAGCGGCCATTTCCGATGGGTTTCAAGTCAAAGGAGGGAAGTGTTGCCAATTTACCGTCGCTCGGAGGCATATAATTCGGCGATCTGACAAAAGCCCGTACCCAATCAATCCCATCATTATCACTTACGCCATCAGCAAAAAAAGTGGCTGTCGTCGTTGTTCCCTCAATGGTTTGCTCTGGCGATACCTCCGCTATGACAGGCGCATCTCCCGACACAATCGTACCGTTGCCGATATAGGTGTTCCGGGCAACACCACCATCTTTGTCTTCTTCATAAACTCCGTCGCCGTTATCGTCTATGAGAGGTGTCTGGTCATCTATCGTGTCTGTAGTTGATTTTCGGGCTGTGAGGAAGACATCTTCAAGGTTTTCTCCGTTGAAAACTTCTGTCCAAAAATAGTTTGAAAAAGAGACTGCTCCTCCTGAAAGAAGCCATGACGATTCTTCGGAAGACGAACTTGTGATAACGATTCTGTTCCGCCCTTCTTTCAGACTCTCCAAAAAACTTCCTGAATGACATGCCTCATAAATCACTATCACTTTGCCAGAAACTTCGATTTCATTCAGCCAAGTATTCAGTTCCGAAGCATACAGAATACCATCTTCATTTTCATTCATATGAAATTCGCCGACTCCGCCATGATCCACAAGATAGATGACAATATCTTCAGCGTCTGTCGCTGCTAATTGGATAGCAATTCTCAAATCTTCCTTTGTGGCAGGTGCGTCCACATCTGGCTCGCCATTGCCGTCCAAATCAAGATTTTTGTTCGAACTCAGGTAATAGATGCTCTCTGGAGTGAATCCCTGATAGGTCAAAGCCTGATATGCAAAATTTGCGGATGCCTGTATCATTCCCCAATCAGTGTTTTCATCTTCTTTTTTCTGACGGCCTGCGACTATGATGCCGCTCATTTTTTTGTCCGTGCCTTGTCCTTCCCTGAACACCTGAATCCGATGGTTTCCAGTATCCGCGGCATAGACCCTTCCGTTTTCATCCACATCAATTCCCGCGGGAAAGATTACCTGCCCGATCCCGGGGCCCGGTTCGCTGATCTGGGTGACGAAAGTTGCCTCATCCTTGTCCGTTTCCAACAAAAATTTCCATATGCGGAAGTTGTATTCGCCAGTGGAAACATAGAGATAATCTTTGCCGTCCGAATCGCTCTTTATTGCCAGCCCCGCATATTCGACGGCTGGGCCTGTGATCTCGGAATCTTCGGCAAGCTTGATTTCCCAATCCTCCACGCGCGTTCCATCCGGCCCGAATTTTTGTACACAATTACAATCCTGATTGACCGTATAGACGTTTTCTATGCTGTCAATCGCTATTCTCGCAGGAGCTTGGGCGCTCCATATCTTTATCCGTTCTCCTTCCAAATCAAACTTATGAATTCGGTTGCCACCCAAATCTGCCACATAGAGATAATCACCCTGAACAGTGACACCTACGGGTAGTACAAATTTATCTTTCCCGAAATCCAATTGGCCATTCTCAATGGCACTGGAACCCCAAGCGGCTTCAAAGCTTCCGTCTGCATCAAATTTCTGGATGCGGAAGTTCAGGGCATCTGCCACATAAACATTTCCTTCGCTATCTGTGGCAACATCCGTGGGGAATACAAACTCCCCATTTTTGTCCCCCTCACCGCCCCACGATTCAAGAAATTCTCCGTTTTTACGACCGAATTTCTGAATCCGATGGTTTCCAGAATCCGCCACATAAATCAACTCGTCTTCGAAAACAGCGATACCGAGAGGCGACTGGAATGCCCCGTTTCTGTCGTCAATACCTGTCCACTTGGCAAGGAATTCGCCTTCGGAATCAAGTTTTTGGATGCGCTGATTTCCTGTGTCTGCCACATAGACATGACCATTTCGGTCAACAGCTATGTCTCTGGGAGTTTTAAATTCTCCGTCTTCGACCCCGCCCGGAAGATAATGAACCAAGTCGTTCAATGCCCTGAGATTGATCCGGTAGGTTTTGATGGCTTCCAAAGAATCCTCAATCACTTTGTTGATCCGATCTTCCAATTTCTTTCTTGCGGAAGCTCCTTCTCCTCCCCATCTTCCTACAGGTTGGAGCGTGTCTTCTTTCAATTCGAACTTTCGGATGCTGTCATCGCCTTCGTTGGCAATGTAGATAAAGTCATCTTTGTCTATGACGATACCGTTGGGAGCATGGAATATTTCATCTTCTCCTTCTTCATTGCCATAGCGTTTAAGGAAACTGAAGCCGTCTTTCGGGTCAAACTTCTGAATACAGTTGTTTTCGGCATCAGCCACATAGATATACCCCTGACTGTCAAAAGCAATTCCCCTGGGGCTAAGAAACTCACCTTCTCCTTCGCCTTTTGTTCCCCATTTGCCTAAAAATTTCCCGTCCGAATCAAACTTCTGAATACGATAGTTGCATGAGTCGGAAACATAGACATTCCCGAATTCGTCCACTGCTATTCTTCTGGGAAAACAAAATTCCTCGTCTCCGTTTCCGGCCTCTCCCCATGATTCCTGAAATTCACCATCCAGCGTGAACTTCTGAACTCGGTTGTTATACCTTTCGACGACGTAAAGCCAGCCATTTTTGTCGTCAATTGCCACCTGATTTGGGGTATCGAATTCCCCCTCACCCTTGCCGTGGCTTCCCCAGCGGGCTACAAGATGACCGTCAGAGGTGAATTTTCGGATACAGTGGCTGTACATATCGGCAACATAGACAAAACCATCCCTGTCCACCGTGATCCCCTCCACATCCCCGAAATACCAGGGCTGATGCAGGGTGGGCCACATGCGTTCAAATTTGTAGGTTTCCTCTGCCTGTGCCGAGACAGGCGAAAAGACCAAAGCCATAAAACAAAGGCCGATTCCCAAGTTAAACAACGCATTCCTTTTTAACCTCATTTTCCTTTCCTCCTTTTTTATTTCCATCATTCCAATGAATGATGCTTTGCTTGCATCTGATTTTCCGAAATCCTTATTTCTGACAATCCTGCTTCGCTACAGGGATTTCCTATAAGAAAAGGATTAAAAATCCAATTCTTATGTAAAATCCCTGTACCGGAAACAAGGAACATGTCCGAACACTCCGCACAAGCTACCGATATCACGCTCTTCCAGCTCGTTAAATTTATCAATGATCACAATCAGCGGCTTATCCCAAACGCCTTTCAAAAACAAGATATGAAAATCGCCCGGCGTTCTTACGGAAAAAATTTTCAGATTCAGATCAATCAGAGAAAATCAGCGTCAATCTGTGGTTCGAATCCTCACACCCTTTGAACCACTGATTAAACAGATTACATGGATTGCATGGATTGCACGGATGAAAAAATCTGTGCAATCAGAGAAAATCAGCATCAATCTGTGGTTCGAATCCTTACCTCAATCCCACAATTTTTTGTAGGACATAAACAACTTCCGCCAGCCCGGCTTTTCCGTCGCCATCTATGTCAGCACAAAAGCTTGATGTTTCTTCCATATCAGCGCAAGGCCCTGACGTTTCATCCATGTCCATGTTCACCATCACCTGCAACAGCCATATGACATAGGATAAATTGCACCCGATTTCATCCGTCTGCTCATTGCAGTTGTCATCTTTGTTGTTGCAGATTTCATCTGCATCAGGATTGATCTCGGGATCGGAATCGTCACAGTCATTGCAAACTTCCGCATATCCTTCCGGCTGTATGCAAGCTTCCATGACGCTGTTCGGATTTCCGTATCCGTCGCCATCCAAGTCCTCGCAATAAGAAAAACATTCCTCTTCATATCCATCGCAATTGTCGTCCACGTCATTGCAACAGATTTCTTCGATACCGGGGTTTATCTTGGAATCGTCGTCATTGCAGTCTTCGAGTATGTCTCCAAGTATGTACTCCAACTCATCCGCTGGTCTGTAGCCCTCCCCCGGTTTCAAACATGAGATTTCGGGATCTGCGGAGACCGGATATCTGTCTTCGTCATCATCATCATACCAAGCCTGACCAGGATATTCTTTCGGATCACTGTCATCGCAGTCAGAGCAGAACTGCTCAGGTGTATACCCTGACGGCGGACTGCATTCCACCTTTTTATCCTCTTTCGGATCGCCGAAACCATCTTGATCTCTGTCTATGCAGTAGATTTCACAGCACTCGTCCTGCTGTCCATCGCAATTATCATCTTTGCCATTGTTGCAAATTTCATCAGAACCGGGATTTACTTCCGGATCAGTGTCATCGCAATCTCCGAATGTGGCTTTGAGATCACTTTTGAGAAAGTGGTCTTCTTTTTTTTCACAATGGTTAGAAGTTTTATCCGAGTACCCGTCATGGTCATGGTCATGGTCTTTGTACCAGAATCGACCGGGATATTCCTCCGGATCAGAGTCATCACAGTCAACGCCCTTTTCCAATTCCCACGAAAGCTTATAGCACTTATCAGAAGGCACTCCACATAAAAATTCAGGCTTACCGTCCGAGTATCCGTCATCATCGCAATCTTTATAATAAAGATTTCTCGGATCAGTATTCCCGTCGCAGTTATTGTCCTTCCCGTCACAGATTTCCGGAGCGCCAGGATATATCGTTGGGTCACCGTCATTGCAATCCGTATTATCCTCCACACAATTAGCACATTGCACGGAGACCACTTCTTTTTTATTAGCGTCTCCGTATCCATCACTGTCTTCGTCACGATAAAATGTGAGCAAAGTCGTGGTGGTAGTCGTTGTGACCGCAGTGCTTGTGGTCGTAGTGCTTGTGGTCGTAGCGCTTGTCGTGGGTGTCGGACAGACAGAATCTTCTCCGTCGCAATCCTGATCAATACCATCGCCACAGATTTCACTTGCTCCGGGATAGATAGTTCCATCAGAATCGTTATCATCTCCCTGGTTCTCGGTATAACCATCTCCATCATCGTCCACATCATCACAGCTAAGGTCTTCTCCGTCGCAATCCTGATCAATACCATCGCCACAGATTTCGCTTCCTGCCGGATTGAATAAAGATTCACCATCATCGCAGTCGGTGTTGTTTTGCACATAACCACTGGCTGGTTCACAGAGATTCCCATTAATGACATTCGGATCACCGTATCCGTCATCATCGCTATCTTGATAATAGGGAGAAATACTGCTATCGCCATCATCGCAGTCATCGGCATTTTCAACATAGCCCGCAGGTGGAGTGCAGTTGTAACAAGAAAATGCAGTAGCAATTGGCATATTGGAGCCTGCTCCATCTCCGTCTCCATCTCTATAGAATATCCGCTTGGGCGTTCTGGAAGATTTTGGAACCATAAAGATATTCAGTTCTTCGATATAGTTATCCAGAGAAATCAAAGTAGAATTTTTATGATATCCCCAAGCGCTACAGGTGAGTTCATATGTTTTTCCTGTCTCAAAAGACGGGGTAAGATACGCCCCGACCCATCCAGCAAAAAATCTCCCTGCAATTTCTCCGTTTGAGCTTTCAAGATCAAGAGGGCAATCCTCGGAAGTATCAGGCTCGCAACCACTCTTTTTTATTTGAATTTCGGCTCCGATAATTCGGACATAATTATCAGAAGCAAACACGATACCGCCAATTCGCCCCCTGTTAAAGCTGGGCAGATTCACTATGTCTATCTTGAGATCGTACTCTGTTCCGCTTCCAAACTGACTGTTAGCATTTGTTATTTTGACATAGTAATAGCCATCTGCGGGACATGTCTTCCATTCATAACTTTCGGCCTTCCCTTCCCAATCCAAATCTATGGGCCCTTTCAGGCTTATTACGTCATCTGGTGTTATGGCATTCGGCCTGTAAATTTCAATCACAGGATCACACTTGCTTCCTGTATTTTGATCTACAGGTGTTGCAGTGATAGTATATTTGCAGGAACCGCTGCAAAGAACAGGATCACTTTTTTTTGCTTCAAATACCACCCAATCCTCATCATTGCTCGCATCAAAATTATGACGTTGGGATTCCCCATTATCCACAAAAAATACCCTTGCCTGATAATGGCTGTCATCGTCTTCGTAGATATCAGGAGTAAAGCCCTGAGCAAAAGAAGGCAAAGCCATTAATGCAAAAAAACTCAAAGAAAAAATTATCCATACCCCGAAATTCCTGCTTTTCATGTTCGCAATCATTTGTTCCTCCTTAGTGATGGTCTGAACCATGATTTTCGAGATTGAAAGATTTTCCTTGATTTTTTATCTCCAAAAATTTCATCAAGAAATGTGTCAATCATAAATTATGGTTCAGCATGGTTTGAATTTCAAAACTTATACCAAATAATGGACACATACACCATGTGTTCATTTACGTCTTCGGAGAAATCGAAGTCCTTTGCCAAAGCTTCTCCGACATCGTTTCCAAAGCGATACTGATAGGCGATATCCAAAGAAAACCACTCATTTTTTGTAAAACCCATACCCAAAGCAAAGCCATAGAAATCATCCGGGCTTCCCTCGCCAGGTGCGGGATCATAAAAAATACCGGCTCTTATAGGGATAAGATATTCTTTTTCTTCGTTGATGAAGCGATACTCACCACCTATTCTGATTTGATGGGTGGGAGCTATGTTTGATTCGTCGGGGTGTCTGTCGGTAAAAGGACTCGTCTCATTCCCCTCATAATCTTTGTAGACGCAGTCATCCCACTCAGTTCTGTAAATATCCGCTGATACAGAAAAATTATCTGAGATATTATAGACAATCCCGAGTCCGTAAGACATGGGCATTTCCATTTCCTCATCCCGGATTTCATTTTCATAGATCGTTTCAGGGAAAGGCAATTCCATAACGGTTTCTTCTTTGAATCTATGTCTCACATCTGCTTTGAACGGCGATTTAAAAACGCCTCCGAGTGTCCATTTATAGTTTATCCGCCAGAGAAATCCCAAGTTGAAATTTAATCCCCTGAGAGAATGCTCTTGGTCTCTTGAAGAATTTTCAAGCAAAGGCATTCCAAAAAGCGATGTCCCGGAACTTGCCATTCGGTATTTTTCTTCCCAACTATTCGGTGTGAGATCATCATCCCAAAAATTCAGCGTAAATCCCAGCGAAAATTGGGGAACGACACGGACAGCATAGGAAAGTCCCAAAGCTGTCAGGCTTCCATTTTGTTCATAATTCCACACCTCATCACTTATCTGCAATTCCGAATTTCGCTTGATGATAAAACCCCACTCCCGATTAAAATCATAAAGATGCTGATAACTCAGCGAGACAATCATATTGTGATTGTAGACCTCAAAAGGGTATGACGCACTCAGATAGTTGATGTTGGAATCCGAGATGCTGTGGGAGCCGTCTGCTTCGGGATTTGTGCCGAAGGACAGGTCTTCCCCGCGGTGATAGAACGCGCCCACAAGGGAGCATTCGGGATATTTCAACTGCGTGAGTCCGGCTGGATTCCATGAGGCAGCAGTTGCGTCATCGGCCACAGCGATGAACGCGCCGCCCATGCCCAGAGCGCGTGCGCCGGAACCCACGGGATTAAAGGATGAGGGGATTTCCACCTCCGCCGCGTGAAGCGAAAACGGGGAACCCGCAAAGTTCGCCGCCAGCATGACAAAAAAGACAAAACATGCTGAAATAAAAGAATTAGATTTTTTCACCTTGACTTATCTCCTTATTCATATTACAAGCTTATTATGGAGTAGAAATGTTTTGTTGCCAAATATGATTTATATCTCAGCCCCCTCTCTTGAGGGTGCTTGCTCCCGCCGGATTGGCAAATCCGGCACAGAGGCTTGGGATTTGTCAAGCGAGCCGAGAGTCAGAACGCCTTTCAAAAACAAGGTATGAAAATCATCCGGTGTTCTTACGGAAAAATTTTTCAGATTCAGATATTTTGTGATTTTGCCAGCGACAGATCGAATGATACGGTTCACAATACTCTGAATTTCCAGGTATTCCACGCTGAACATGATCACCATCTTTCAAAAGCCCCTCCTGCCCGGTTTGGATTGACAAATCTGAACCTCCAGCCAAGTTTGTCAATTCATCGGATATCCCCGCATTCCTCAAAGGAAGATTTCCGATTTGCTGAAAATGGGGTGAAAAAGCTCCCTTCCGCTGTTTCCGATAAATATTTTTTTAAACCACTTCTCAAAGCAATGCAACCCCAAAAATGAGGGGAAATTGAGGGGATGTTTCAAAAACGTCCCCCCGAAATGAGGGGATATCTCTTAACCACCGCCTAAAGGCGGAACTGCAAACTTCAATTCATCCATTCAATTTTTCCCTGTTTTTGGGGCATATCGCCTTTTTTCACACTGGCATGACTTGAATTCTGTTTCACAGATTCGACTTCCAAAATTATATCTTCATCCACCACCTGAAATTGCTGGCCGATTTCAGTTCCCGCGTCCATCCCGATGTTCAGGAGAATTTCCCCATCCTTGACATCCATAATTCTGCCTCGGAGCGGATAATGTGCTTTGAAATATGTTATAAGCTTTTCAGAAAGTTTTTTCTTCTGTTCAAATATGGATGCGGTGTTTTCCAGTTCCTCCTTCATAACTTCTTTGATTGAGCCTCGCACTGTGTCCAGAAGACGCATGGAAACCAGCGGCGGCGAAGTTTTCTTATCCATTTTGAAATGCAGGAAAAATCTTGCGGGCAGCACTTTGGGCTGAAGCCTGTGACTGCTGTCCATATATTTTTTCTCCCACATGAGAATTTCGTCCTCTATCCATTTGAATATCAGAGGATCACGCTCAACCAGCTTGATCCGTGTGAAATTCCTCAGTCCGGACTGTATGGCCGCGGTGATTCTGTCCTCGTCCCTCATGTCAAAGGGATTTTCTCTTGAATCAAAGGCCACTGCCAGTGTCAGAAGTTCAGATGTCCATTTGTCAGACTCAGATGTCTCCGGAAAAATCAACGGATAAATTATCATTATAATCGCAAGGATAATCGCCAGATTTACAGGCAGCCATATCCATTTGTTCAGTTTTTTTTTATCTTTCCTGTCTTCACCTTCATATTCACCGGGTGTGGGAGTCAGAATTGGCTGCTTTATCGAAATACCGTCGGATGTTCTCTTTTTTTCCTCTGCTTTTTTATCCTCACGAGTAACAACTGCCTTTTCCAATGGCTTCTCATCCTCAGCAACATTTACTTGGTCAGAAAAATACCGCTCCCTCGGATCACCGTACAGCAGATAACTCGCCCAGCAGACCTCATCGCCGTCCTTGATCAGGTCCAGTCTGGCCTGTCTCACAGCCTGTCCCACGGTCTCGCCTGAAAGCAGATATCTGTAGAAACGCTGGGCAAAATAACCGCCCGGCTTGTCCATGATATCCCATGATGTGCCAATATAATGTTGTACACCCGCAAGCATAAATGCGTTTGGCAGACCAAAGGAACGCCCATTCATGCCTTCCCGATATATCCATTCCTCAGTGCGTGCGGACTGACAGGCATTGGAAAAAACCAGCGCGGGCATTGGCTCTCCGCCTCTCATGTCATACACATCGTCGGCCTCGAAACTGCCGTCAGACACTCGCCATCCGCTCTGACCCGGTTCATGGGATCAAA
>Ga0233403_10000386_pt1 | contig 20858 bp, 13 predicted proteins | sample Na_oxic_1_MG_FD_179866 | JGI IMG/M metagenome (GOLD analysis project Ga0233403, IMG submission 179866) | Seawater microbial communities from Saanich Inlet, British Columbia, Canada - Na_oxic_1_MG | ecosystem: Environmental > Aquatic > Marine > Inlet | place: Canada: British Columbia | collected...
GTACTGATAGATGTTCAGAGAAATATTTTGAACGCTAGGCTAAAATTTTATAAGTCATTGAATTTAAAAAAGTGGTTTTTTATAATACGCGCAAATATAGCCGCCTAACCTTAATAAATAAATTAGTTATAGCATTTTTCGATTTTGTCAAATACAAAGCTTTCGCTACGGATTGCCCCTACGAGTGATGTATTTTATGCAAAAGAAAAATGCGATACATATCGCTAAGGGAGTCCCCAAAAAATAATTATCCCATAAACATTTCATGCCATAAAGGGTAGATAAAAGAATGGTGGGCAACAAAAACCGGTTACCTGCCCCCTACAAGAAAGACTGGGATAATTTATTTTTTGGATATGCCTAAGCGTATTTTGAATAAGCTGAAAAAAACTTTCTGCCATCGGAGTGCATTGAATTGAACTCGCCAAGGCACTGGACATGATTTTATTGTTATAGGAATGTTACTATAAGAGCAATTAACTGATGCTTAATTTCTATCTAAATCTATGTATATCTAGTCATATAAGTCGATTTGATCTCAACACGACCAAAAATGTCGCGATCTGACTTGACTTTTAGATTTTTTGGTATTATGCTCATAAAATGAGTCAGGTTGACTCAAAACGAGAAAAGTTTTCTCGTACTGAGTATTGATTCAGACGGTTGGTAACTCGGTTTCAAACCTTGTTTGAGGCTGAAGTTGACCTAATTGGACTGCCGACTTGAATTACAATACTTACCAAAGCGCGAAACGCAACCGGATTCGTGCCGGCGGTTGGGACTGCTCAACCAGGACTCTAGTTGCACCTCGCCAGAGGTCTTCAACAGAGAGCGAATTACCTATGAATAGTTTTGAATAGATTTATAGGAACAGAGTGACGAGGTTTTTTTTAAGTGTCACATCAACATATAACTGATAACTGAGACTGTGGAGGTCTATCTAGTGGCAATTTCTTTTAAAAGCAGCAATACCGTCTGGCATAATGCCACGGTGACACGTCAACGTAGAGCAGAACTGAATCGTCACAAAAGTGTCCTGCTGTGGTTTACCGGCTTATCCGGTTCCGGCAAATCGACATTGGCTCATGCTGTAGAAGAACAACTTTATCAGATGGGCTATCGCACTTTTGTTCTGGATGGAGACAATGTACGTCAGGGCTTATGCGGAGATTTGGGCTTCTCTAATGATGACCGGGTAGAAAACATCCGTCGCATCAGTGAAGTCTCTAAACTATTTGTTGAGGCCGGTGTAATTGTGTTGACCGCGTTTATTTCTCCGTTTCGGGCTGATCGGCAGAAAGCCAGAAGTTTGGTGGGCGATGACTTTGTTGAAATCTATTGCGATTGCCCGCTGGATGTGTGTGAAGAACGTGATGTTAAAGGACTATACCGCCGTGCTAGAGCCGGCGAAATTAAGCAATTTACCGGAATATCGTCACCTTATGAAGAACCGGAAGCTCCAGAATTAGCCGTTGATACCACACAAAGCTTAGACAAGTGTGTTGAGCAAGTTTTGGAGTATTTGATACAACGTGGTGTCTATGAACGCAAGCCGGTGTAATCTGTTCAGAGGCTTACACTCTGAACCATAAATTTTCAGGTATTATGAATTTTTGGTAGGCGGGCAACGTTTTTTTGCCTGCCCCATTTTTTGGCATAGTGGTGGGCAAAGCATTGCCCTCCTACAAAATACCTGACAATTTTTGGCGAAGGTACTTAAGGGCGCATTCCCATTTTCCTAACGACTCACGCGATAAATTCTTGAGCCAAACTACCAGAATTGTATTTATAAAAGGGCTTTTTAAAAACGGATTGTTGATAATAATGTCGAAAATTCATGAGCCAAAGCGAGATTCTAAAAATTTAAAATTTTGAAATCGGAGACATACTGACGATGCAAAAGTTCTTCATTTATTCATTATTATTAGGTTTATTTCTATCTGGTTGTGCCATATACAAGGTAGATGTCCGACAAGGAAATTTGGTCACTCAGGAAATGGTGGAACAATTAGAATTGGGTATACCGGCCGAAAAGGTGCGCTTCATCATGGGTACGCCTTTGGTGGTGGATGTTTTTCATCAAAACCGATGGGATTACTTGTATAGTTATCAAGCCAGTGATGATGAGCAGCGTGAACAACGCCGTATTTCGCTCTATTTTGATGGAAATCAGTTCCTCCAACGAGTAGAAGGAGATGTAAAAATCAGCCAACGACGCAAACAAAAACCAACTCCGCTCCCAGATTTTGACCAAGAACCGATTTTGTAATGTCAACTGGAGAGAAATCCGATTTTTCTCAAAAAATCGGATTTCTTGTCTATACTGAGCGCGGTCATAATTTGGATTTTTTCTTGATGCTAAAAACCGAGGTTTGAAAAGTCCAATTTGTTCCCGTGTGGAGTATAACTCCGATAACCTTCCCTCCCTTTCCTATTTCCGTTTTAACACCAGTAAGGTAATATCATCAAGAACCTCCTTTTTACCAATAAATAGCCGCAGATCATCAATCACTGCTTGACGGATTTTTTCCGCCTCCGTCTGCCAAGATTTTTTAATAATTTCACAAAACCGATCTATCCCATAACGTTTTCCGTCTAAATTTTCCGCCTCAGTGATACCGTCGGTGTATAGCACCACTACTTCGCCGGGGTTCAACTGTATTTGGGCTTGTGAGACAAACGCCGCAATGTCTTCTTCTAGTCCAATTGGAAAGCCTAAATCAAAGGTATCAATCAGTTCCAAACAGCCATCGTTTTTCACCACAATAATATCTTCATGTTGTCCACTGAGACTCAACATGCCGTCCGTTGGTGAATATTCCAGTAGGGATAAGGTGAGGGTTTTATCAACACCCATCCGTTGCTGGGTATTTTTGTAAATGGTTTTGTTGAGGGTATTTAAAAAGGTCACCGGGTTGGTTTCCTTATTTTCCAGTAGCGTCCGCACGGCGGTTTGTGCCATCAGCATTAATACTCCACTCTCTAAGCCATGTCCGGTGACATCACCAATACCAAAAAGAATTCGTCCATTATGTTGAAGGACATCATAATAGTCGCCACCGATTTCTTCAGCCGGTTCCATGAAGCCGGCGATATCCAAATCGGCCACTTCACTGAGTTCTTGTCTGCTGGGCAAAATCATTTGTTGTAAGCGGCGCGTCACATCTAATTCGGCACTCATACGCAGATTTTCGGCTCGGAGTTGCTGGATACCGATATGTGTTTTGATACGAGCAATCAGTTCCTCTTTGGAAACCGGTTTAGTCAAATAGTCATTGGCACCGGCTTCTAATCCGGTTACCAAGTCAGTGACTTGAGTTTTGGCCGTTAATAGCACAATCGGCAAATCATTGGCTTGCCGAGTTTTACGGATGGTCTGTGTGACTTGATAGCCAGTCATTTTCGGCATCATCACATCCAGCAAAATCAGGTCTGGTTTAAGGCCATTTTCTATCAGTTCCAACGCTTCAGGGCCAGAAGTCGCTTCGGTCAGGGTGTAGTTTTGTAATGAGAGATGATTGATGAGTACTTGTCGATTCACTGGTTCATCGTCAACAATCAAGATATGAAATTGATCCTCCTTTTCAGTTATCGGTGACTCGTTATCGGTTGGCAGCGGTTGTTCATTAGAGACGGATAATTCCGAATCTGGCTCGGTTTCTGATAACGGCTTGTTGAACACCGGTAACTGAGAATAAGGTGTTTGTTCTGATAACGGTTCATTGGCAATTGTTCCTGGAGAAGATAATGGCAACGTGAAGGTAAATTGTGATCCAACGCCTACTTCTGATTCAACACGCATTTGACCGCCATGCAGTCTGACCAATTGCTGAGTCACGGCTAACCCTAATCCGGTGCCGCCATAGATTCTTGAGGTTGAACCTTCTGCTTGTTCAAATGCTTCAAAAATTCGCCCCAGTTTTTCGGTCGGTATGCCTATACCGGTGTCGGACACGGTGATGGCTAATTGCGACGAGGATAAGGGGCCGTCCGTCTGGGGCAACGAGTCTGGGCTTTGATTGTCCTTTGACACAGAATCATCGATCATTGCCGCTGATACAGTAATCGTACCGCTATCTGTGAACTTAATCGCATTGCCAACCAGGTTGTATAGGATTTGTTGGATACGATTTTCGTCAGCATTGATGGGCGGCAAGTCTGCTGGAATGGCGTTGATGATTTGCAGTTTTTTATGGCCAATCAGTGGTTGGCTGAGTGTTAATACCACCTCCGCAATCGTCCGCATATCAACGGCCTTTAGTTGCAAGTCAATCTCTTTTTGTTTTAACTTGGAAAAATCGAGAATGTCGTTGACGAGGCTAAGCAGCCGCCGTCCACTGGACACAATCATATTCAAATTAGCGTTGGTTGGTTTGCTTAATGGCCCAGTCGCGCCATCAACCAGGGATTCGGCAATGCCAATGATGCCATTGAGTGGCGTGCGTAATTCATGAGAAGTATTGGCTAAGAATTCGTCTTTGAGCCTATCGGCTTCTCTTAATTGGGCGGCGACCTGTTTTTCACGTTCCAATTCTTGCTGCTTTTTTTGGAGTTTTTGTCGTTGTATTCTGATGTAGTTCAGAATAATAGCCAACAGGGTTATGACATATAACGTATAAGCCCACCACGTTTTCCAAGGGGGGGGTAGTACGGTGATTTTGAGGGCGGTGCCTTGTTCATTCCAAACACCATCGTTGTTGCTGCCTTTGACGCGAAACCGATAAGTCCCGTGTGAAATATTGGTGTAGTAGGCTTTGCGTCTAGTGCCTATGTAATTCCAGTCTTTATCAAGTCCTTCTAACTGGTAGGCATATTGATTTTTTTCCGGCTGCAAGAAATTTAACGCGGCAAATTCAACGGAAAAAAACGTTTGTTGATAAGATAACGTGATCTCCTTGGTTTCAATGATATGTTGTTGTAACGGAGAGTCGGTACTTATCTTGACCGGTTTGTTAAAAATCTCAAAGCTTGTCAGAACCAGGGGCGGAATGTAGGAATTATCCTTGATACGCTCTGGATAAAACACATTAAAGCCGTTGATCCCGCCAAAAAAGAGTTCACCACGATGGCTCTTATAGCTAGAGGCGGCGTTAAATTCATTGCTTTGTAGTCCATCGAAGACATCATAATTTCTGAAGTCTTTCGTTTTGGGATTGAATTTGGACAAGCCCTTATTGGTACTGAGCCATAGATGGCCCTGATTATCTTCTAAAATGCCATAAATCACATCGTTGGGCAAACCCTCTGTTTCGCGGTAAGCATAAAAATATTCGGTTTCCCGGTCAAATTGATTCAGTCCACCGCCAAACGTGCCAATCCACAATGTACCGGCCTTATCTTCATAAATGGCGGTAATATCATTGTTACTTAACGTGGTGGGATCGAGTTCGTTGTGTTGGTAACGCGCAAACTGGTTGGTTAGGCGGTCAAACTTATTTAAACCTTCATGAGTGCCAATCCATAGCGTCCCGGTTTTGTCTTCATAAATTGACGCAATTTCATTGTGACTTAAGCTATTGGGATTTTTTGGATCGTGAGAGTAATGCACAAATTGACCGGTTTGGCGGTCAAACTGATTAAGTCCCTCCCGTGTGCCAATCCACAACTTACCAGTGCGGTCTTCATAGATTGACAGAATGTAGTTATTACTCAAGCTGTTGGGATTTTCTGGGCTGTTTTGGTAATGCACAAATTTGTTTTGAGAGCGAGAAAATTGATTCAACCCGCCGCCATAAGTGCCAATCCACAAAACGCCAGTGCTATCTTCGGCAATTGACGAGACATCATTATGACTGATACTATCGGGATTTTTCGGCTCCGACAAGTAATGCGTGACCTTTTGCCGTTGGCGATCAAACTGATTCAAGCCGCCGCCCTCAGTACCTACCCATAGTAAGCCATCTCGGTCCTGGTAAATGGACAAAATATTGTTACTGTTTAAGCCATTGGGATTTTGCGGTTCGTTAAAATAATGCACGAACTTGTCCTGATGATGGCTGAATTGATTCAGTCCACCTCCTCCGGTGCCAACCCAGATGCTGCCGGATCGATCTTGGTAAATGGACAAAATCGCGTTATGACTCAAGCTGGTTGGCGTTTTCGGTTCATGTTGGTAATGTACAAACTGGTTTTGTTTGCGATCATATAGATTCAGGCCGCCCCCATCGGTAGCAATCCATAAATGACCCTTACGGTCTTCGCTCAAAGCCCAAACCGCATTGTGACTCAACGTGTTCGGGTTGTCGGGATCATGAAAATAATGCACAAAGCTTTTCTGCTGTCGGTCAAATTGATGGAGTCCGCCTGATGTCCCAATCCATAATATGCCGGTGTGATCTTCATAAATGGAGGTGATAAAGTTGCTCAAGCTCTCCGGGTTTTGCGCGTCTGGATGATAATGCGTGAATTTTTTTTGTTTGATATCAAACCTATTCAGGCCGCCACCGTCAGTGCCTATCCACAATATGCCGGTTTTGTCTTGGTAAATGGGCCAAACGGAGTCATAACTCAGGCTATCGGGATTATTAGAGTTGTGCTGATAATGCACAAACGTTTCTCGCTGGGGATCGAACTGGTTTAGGCCACCGCCATCGGTACCAATCCACAAACTCCCGCTGTTGTCTTCGTGAATTGACCAAACGGTATTGTTACTCAAACTGTCCGGATTTTCTGGATCGTGAAAATAACGTATAAACTTATCTTGTTGACGATCCAAACGGTTCAGTCCATTACCGGTACCAATCCACAAGGTTCCGTTACGATCTTCGTGAACGACAAAAATTTCGTTATCGCTCAAGCTGGTGGGGTCATTCGGATTAGAACGGTAAACGGTAAATTTATAGCCGTCGTATTTGTTCAGTCCATCTTGGGTACCAAACCACATAAAGCCCTTGCTGTCTTGTAAAATACTATAGACGATACTTTGAGATAGGCCGTCCGAAATGGACAGATGTGTGAATTTTAGGCTTTTTTGGTGATGCTGTGCTGATACCGGAAAATTCAGTATCATTGAGACGACTAAGATGATGAAAAACGGTTTCATTTTCAATTTTCAATTTTCAATTTGAAGTTGGTATACTAACACTGTTGAAATTGGAGCTTTTTATATATACTGATAATACCTTCGCCAAAACAATATGAGTCATGTTAAGTGCTTGGACATGTGTTGGGACATAACTTTTAGGGTATTTGAAATCGAAAAATATCTCTACCGCCCAAAAAGATTACCGGGGAAATACCCTAAAATTTTTGTCCATGCACTTAGGCAACCCACAAAAATTAATATACCCTGAGCCTCTTGCAAAACCCCAGGTGAAACCTGGGGCTATTCACGTTCAACCCCTACGGGGTTGATATTGTTAAAAGAATAACCCCACTCGCCTCTTGCTTTCACCCCAGGTGAAACCTGGGACAACCCCGATAGGGGTTGAATGTTAAGAGCAACTGGTGAAACCTGGGGAAACTTTCAAAAAGAGTTTTGCAAGAGGCTCCCTTTTTAGAAAAAACTTCTACACGACACGACAGCCACTTTTTCTGAGCGGGTATTTTATTTGGAGTTGCCTTATTCGCCTAACTCATATCTTTGAGCTTATATTTCTGCTGGTAAAAGCACTAAAACTGGGACAGCCCCGATAGGGATTGAATTTTCAGAGCAACTGGTTACACTAAAGGAAACTTTCAAAAAGAGTTTTGCAACCGGCTCTATAAATTAGGATTTACGCCTTGACAGGTTTAAGCTTTGATGCTATAACAATAAAATACTGATAGATCGGTATTTATGGCAGCCATTCTGTCGTCGGTTTTTAACCCATTAAAAACGGTGATAATCATTTTAAGTGATTGATTATTAGGCGATAAATATTTTTGAAACCTTGTCAATGCGTAAGCCCTATAAATGTTCAGAAAAATATTTGCACCTAAAGCCTACCCGGTTTTGAAATTATTTTTTAGGTTCAAGTTTTTTGAAAATGATCGGTTCAAATTTGGTCAAAAAAACTTGGGCAGCGAAAATTATTTATCTGAAACCTGAGAATGGCCATTAACCCAGCTTTTATATGATTAATCAATGACTTAATATGATTTTTAGTTGGCCTTATAAGGATTAAAAATGAAACGGAAATGTTTTTGAAAAGTCCAATTTGTTCCCATCTGGAGTATACTTGTTAAAGGGAGGGAACTCAAAAAAAACTTGAGCATCGAGTATTAATTTTTTATCCTTTAGGGACAAGTATAAGTATCCACTTATAAATGGCCGATAGTTTTTTCGTAATCTATTATAAATCAAAAAGTTAATGATTATCAAACTACCGGAAAATATATAGTTGGGTACCATAGGTGTTCGGGATTTTCTCCGGAGTGCAAGGCGTACCTTGCACGAACACTCATCGTTAGATGAGTGTATTTAAAACTTACTGGCCCCCTACAAACGTTGCTTGGAAACCGGGGTCTCATGATGATCACTCGTGCAAGGTACGCCTTGCACTCCGGAGATTTAAAAATCCAGAACACCTATAAGTTGGGTACTTATTACCTAGATATTGCAAGTCATTTGGCTTTGACTAAAATAATCAATCTGTTAAGGTTAAAATTATCGCACAGTTTTATTCGCGATTTGAGTCAACTTTTAGTCAGCTAGTAAATAGAGTTGTCCGAAAATAACGGGTTGGTGAATTTAACTATTTGTTTTTATTGGAGGATATTGCAAAACTATTGAGCCTATAAAAACAATAACTTACGACCACATAATGACGGTAAGTTATTGATTTATCGTTTCACGGACGAAATTTTGCAAGTCCCGGTTAATCTGGTTAATCCCTAAATCCGTGTAATCATGTTCGCCTTTCAGGAACTTTGCAAAAGGCTCATTGGCTAAAAATTTATTGACGGACAAGTTTAATCACTTGCCGCATTTAGGTATTATTTTTTTGGAAAGTAAAGTACTGTAAAAAATTTTTTCATAAACTGGTATAGTTATCAGGATAACTATTGCTCCTAAAAAAAATCCGTGTGAAGTCTAAATAAAAGAGGGTAGAAAAAACTTTTCTGGATAACTATATCACACACACTGCAATCCCCCTTTTGAATTTCCGTATAACCAATTAAAGGAGTCAGGTTATGTTATTATTACACAGTCCTCTCATTTTAGCACTTGGTTTGAGCATCAATACTGTCATTATTCCTCAAACCCTCGAAAACACCACGGTCGATCAATCTCAAGCGGAGCTGCCGCTACTGATTGCCGGAAGACTTGACAGACGCCGGCGAAGTGATGATTGTGGTACTCCGCCCCATGTTTGGGCTATTTCTCTTTGCCAAACCGATCCGTTCTGTTATGTCGATCCAAATGAAGTCGAACTGTGGTTGCCAGATGACAAACGCTCTGGAGGAATGGTTGATCGGATAGTGATTAAAAACACTGTTAATCGCCAAAAAGTGAAATTACGTTGGCGGAGCTCAGAAGCCACGCTGAGTTGGCCGATGGATATGCCAATTCAATCGGGCACCGCTTACTCGATAACTCTCAAAAAAAGCCGGGGCCATTCTCCCAATCAGATTACCATGTACCAGGTACCATCTTATTACCGAACCGATACCGACCGGGCGGAGTGGATGATGCAACGGGGTTGTGTCCCGCAGGCAGATATGCTCGATCAAAATTCATGAGAAACCACTTGTGTTAAACAAGTTTTTCGCCAATTGTTATAAACCGCAATCGGGTTGTTATGTCATCTTGGTTAACTTTCAACCACTATAGCCAAGATGGTGGTGGTGCTAAGCTGAAAGAGGGTGGGATTTTTTTTGAGTTCCAAGTGCTTAGCAATCTCACCCTACAAATCTAATCTAGGGTGAAAAAAAGTAAGTGGATAACATGGAGGCTCTTGCAAAACCCCAGGTTTCACCTGGGGCTATTCACGTTCAACCCCTACGGGGTTGATATTGTTAAAAGAATAACCCCACTCGCCTCTTGCTTTCATCCCAGGTGAAACCTGGGACAACCCCGATAGGGGTTGAATGTTAAGAGCAACTGGTGAAACCTGGGGAAACTTTCAAAAAGAGTTTTGCAAGAGGCTCCATGGATAAAATTTAACACCCCAGTTTAGGCCTGACCGGTTTTAGAAACTGGTTGGGTCTGTCGTTTCCCCTACCCAGCTTGGTAACGAGCAAAATAATCCGCACTTATCACCCCCGCCCGGTCGTTCTCACTCCGCATAATCCACTTTTCCTGATAACTTACTTACAAAGGGTTGCTCTATGATTCGTTTTTATTTACTCCTGATTTTTTGTTGGTTTTTTAGCTATGCTGCCGTCCAAGCCCAGCCATTTACAACGGCCACCCAGGCTTTTCAACAGGGTCATTATGAACAAGCTATTCGCGAATGGCAAGCGGCACTGGCTTCACCCCAATCTCCCCAACATCGCTTAGAAGCGACACTAGGCATGGCGCGTGCCTATCGACATCTTGGGGCCTATAATAAAACACTCAATCTCCTCAATAGTGCCTTGTCCCTAGCACCAGAAATGGATGATACGATTTATCATGTGCAGGTACTCAATGAGTTAAGTAAACTACACCTGTCCCAAGGCGAAAAGGGACGAAGAGAGGCAATAGAACCCGCCAAAAAAGCAGTCAGTCTCGCCAGAAAGGCTAACAATCCCCAAATATTATTCGAGGTTTTAAATCACTGGGGCAATTTATTGACGGCCGAATATGACTATGAGGGCGCCTTGGAAGCATACCGCGAAGCCCTGACACTGCTTGATTCTGGTGACAAAATTTCGCGATACTCTTCCCTTTCACAAGCTAGAAGAGAATCTTCCTCAACGGCAGAAAACGAAATATTGCACGGAAAAATTCTTATCAATCAAGCCCAAACCCTTTTGCTATTGGATGCCGAAAATGCGCCCTCTCAACAAAATAAAAAAGCCGCCTTTAAAGCCAGCATAGCCGCTTTAGAACGGGCCAAACAAGCGACTCAAAATTGGCCAGAGGGCAAAAACCAAGCCTTTGGACTCATCAAAATAGGTGTACTGGCACAAAAAATCCAAGCCCGATTGAGTCAGCCTGATGCACAATTGAGCCGTATTGCTTATCAAACGTTAATGGCAGCGCTCGAAATGGCCAAGCGTTTGGATAATGCGGCTGCCAAAGCGTATGCCTACGGTTACTTGGGACACTTGTATGAACAAGCTGAGCGTTATAGTGAGGCTTTGTCGTTAACTCGGCAAGCCGTATTTTTCGCCGGGCAAACCCGGCAGCAACAGATATTGTATCTATGGCAATGGCAATTGGGCCGTATCAACAAAGCCCAAGGCGATAGAAACGGGGCCATCGCCGCTTATCAGCAAGCGGTGGACAATCTCAAACCGGTTCGTGTACAAGTAGCCTCCACTGGCTATTTAACCATCACAGAAAGTTTTCGTGAACTGATTGCGCCGATTTATTTTGAGTTAGCCGATTTGTTATTACAGAAAGCCAGAGCGACTCACGGTTCCAAACAACGCCAACAGTTATTGCGGCAAGCCAGACAAGCCATAGAGTTTTTCAAGGAAGCTGAATTACAAGACTATTTTCAGTCGGACTGCATTGATCTTGAAACCCAATGTACTGACTTTGACCAGCTTATTGACAGCCAAACGGCGGTATTGTATCCAATTCCATTGCCAGACCGTTTGGAATTACTACTCCAACGGCACGATGGTTTGATACAAGTGACTATACCCGTGAGTGAAGTCACCTTGCGTGACGAAATTGCCTCTTTTTTGTCGCCATTGCGCCGACATCCCTACATGGTAGAATTTGATAGAGGAGGGCGTGATGACGAATCACCAGAAGAAGACGCTTTTATCTGCGATCCAGCTTTGCAAAGAGGGCCTATTCCAAAAATGGATAAACAAGCCCAAGCCTTTTTAGAACCGGCCCAAACCCTTTACAATTGGCTGATTCAACCGCTTAGTTCCGGACTGCATGATATCAAAACTCTGATTATTGTCCCCGACGGTGCCCTACGCACCATGCCCTTTTCCGCGTTGCATGATGGTCAACAATTTCTGATTCAGAAATATGCGCTGGCGATCACGCCAGGTTTGTGCCTTCGTTCTCAACCTGCCCAACCGTTGCATGAACCGGCGGGTATATTATTAGGCGGATTGTCCGAAGCGGTTCAAGACTTTTCTTCACTCCCTTGTGCCGAACATGAATTAAAAAGCCTCTTTCAATTATTTGACTCGGTCGATGCTCCGTTGTTAAATCACGACTTTACTACCCCCAATGTACATCTGGAACTCAAACAGAAGGCTTACTCAGTTGTACATATTGCCTCTCATGGTCAGTTCAGTGGCAACTTGAAAGACACGTTTATTTTGACTTATGACGATAAACTCAGCATGGATAGCTTAGAACAGCTAATGAGTCTGGCAACCCTTCAGAAAAGGCCGGTAGAATTGCTCACTCTGAGTGCCTGTGAAACGGCGGTAGGTGATGATCGGGCCGCACTCGGACTGGCCGGAGTCGCTTTAAAAGCGGGCGTTGCGAGTGCTTTGGCAAGCTTGTGGAAGGTGGACGATGTGGCAACGCAGGCTATCGTGGTTGAATTTTATCGGCAACTACATAACCACAACCTATCGAAAGCACTGGCGTTGCAAAACGCGCAGAAAATTATGCTGACCGATAGAAAATATCGAGCCTATCAACATCCTTATTTTTGGTCGGCGTTTTTGTTGATAGGAAATTGGCTCTAGTTATAGACTTTCGTTTTTATTTACCTTGTCCAAAGCTAAAGCTTTGGACTCCAGCCGGGAGAATTTTCAATATGAACACCTTATCCAATTTCCTAACCATTGGGCTACTGAGTATTGGCGTTCAAGCCTACTCAACGACAACCTTCTCACAATATTCACCGGACTCAACGCGATATCAGAGCCGCTCGGTAAACGAGTTTAGTGCTGAATGTAGAGAGGGGTTTGATAAGAACACACTGGTGATTTATCTGCCCTCTGAACACCAGGGGTATGCGCTGCCCTCTCAAGGTTCGCCTGAACTGCTGCTGAAAACACCAACCACCGAGCAACTCTCCCGTTGTTTTAACAAAGTGGTGGCACTCGATACCCAGACTGGAGAACTGACACCATTTGTCGCACCAGCCGATTTTTCTGGAGACTCAATGCGCCAGAACAACCCGTTCAGCTACGCACCGTGGCAGCTTGGAATAGGCACCGAAAGCCGGGCGGTAGAGGAGATGGCGATCTATGCTAAAACCTTACAAAAATTAGCCAACGCGATAAAGGCTGCGGCTGATCCGCAGCAACCGGTTAAGGTGAATCTTTGGCCCTGGCATGTTCCCTATTCGGGACTTTCCAAGCAGTTACTGGCTTGGCTTGCGGATCTTGAACCGAAGGCAGTTGTCGTATTAACGGCCGGCTCTTATCGGGGACTGTCATATCTTCATGAATTATCCCCTACCCGCTATTCACTTCCATCTCCTGCTCGTTCTACCAACTGGGAGGATCGTTATTCTCTTAACATCAATAATCAGATATTCGCTGACAATAGCCGAAAGCCAGTGCCATTAACTCTCCTGTTCGGCCAGCGTCCATTATCCTTTGAAGTCCAATGGCGCGACGAAAACCGGTTTAAGATAGATACCCGGCTTGAAGACACGGAGCAGCGATTGTCCTTACCGTTATGGTTTTTGCCAGACTCGCCGCTGAAGTCAGAAATCCGCCTCACTGTGCAACCGACTCCAGCGATAACAGCACCACTTCAACTCATTCAGTTGACCAGTCAAGCCGGCCAACTGACTTTTAACGTGCGACAAAACTCTCTCAAACCGACGATTCGTTATCCCGATGAGACAACGGTTGACTGGACTAGCCGCTGTCCAATTAAAGAGGAGTCGGCTCAAACTTGGATCAACTACCTTGTCAACGGTGCCCAACTGGTTTGTCCCTATTTTGATCGTCAAAACCAAGTCCCGATAGAACTGATTGGTGACGGTATTGTTATTGATACCCGTCAATTACTGTTATTTTTTGATGTTCGGCTTGACGATAATTATACCACTTCAACAGATTGGCAGCTTGCCGGCTCACTGAGCCATTTGCACTCCGACAATCAACGTGGTTGGAAAATACTGGCAAGCGACTTGTCTTTTGGTCAATGTTCATTGACCTTTGAACCGATCTCCGCCGAAGCCACGCTGGCTTTTACTTCGACCACCGTCAAAATGTCAGATGACATCTGCCAACGTCTCTACAAGCCGGGCTATTCGCGATGGCAGCGTGGCTTAAAACCGTGGCCGAAAGGACAGCCAGAAAAAATGGCTCCTTCATTTGACATGAAAGTCAAACCGACTCATCGTCCGTTACAGACTCACCTCCCTAACGGGAGTTTATGGCAGGAAATGCACTGGCAGTTGAATAACAAGCACCAATGCCAAATGAATGAGAACGGCTATTTCGACTGTGAAAGCGGAAATAACCTCAGTTTTATCGATCTCTTAGGGGGACAGATTGCCCTACAAGGCTTTAATGAGACCATCCTTATTGATCAAAGGCTGGCTAATAATCAACGACTGTTAGCGATTTATTGTGGTGATTGGCCCCGCTTATTCCCTTTAAGTCATTACCACAATATCCTCAAAGGAGGTACTGATAATTCTTATGCGGTGCTTGAGCTTGATCGTCAAAATGACAAACGCTACCGTTACTTTAACCGGATTCCTGGCTATCAGCAACTTTGGTTGTTAACTGGACCGCCGGTCAAGGCTGACGATATTGAAGGGTTTGACAATCGGCGCGATCAGTTGTTCACGCATGGCATTCCCGTTTCGCCGAAGCAACAGCGTCCACTGGTATGCAATAATTATTCCTATTATCAACTCGCTACCGCCGATAAAGCGGCGGAATCGGAGCGTCTATCAGTGCCATGTCCTCAATCGGACAAGGTTCATATTAATTGGGTGTTTGTGAACGCGCAAGGCGAGTGGCGTGGCATCTGGGATTATCATGGCCGACAATTAGCCAATCCACTGGCTAATTTCTTACGTTCTACCGATCAAGAAATGACATTTCATCTCTGGTTTCTTGATGTCAATGACGCACGCCAAATCGGTTTGGAAGAGTATAGTAGCACCACCGTCAATTCTGAGACGGACGACCGAAAAATTTCTAATCGGTTAATCCAACCGATACAAAATATGCGGGGTCAGTTTAGATACGCCGATTTTTCGCAGCAGGTGCCACAAGTGCTTTCCGCGTTGGCAGAACAACAGCAGTGGCAACCAGGTGGACGTTACTGGACGATTTTATTCGCCCATAAGTTATCAATTGCCGATTTGGAGCGGCAGATCAATCGCCTTTCGTTGCAAACGCCAGAGCAATCACTGGTTATTTTAAGTCCTCGGCTGCCCAAGCAATCTCAACGGGCGGCCTGGGCTAAGCAAGGAATTGAATTCATTCGCCTGACCCCAAGTAGCTCTTGGTATAATGAACTCGCCGGGCTGTTAAAAGCGTGGAATACGGCTGATTAATCAAGCATTTCCGGTGGAAAAATGCCCTAAGCGATTAAAAAGGCGCTCATATTTGGGATCGTGCCGACAGCGATCCCACCCTACCGACCAATGCCATTAACTTAAGCTTTTTCGTGAGGGCAACCATTCCAGATTGCCCCTACAATGGACGATTCTGTAGAGGAGCAAAATCCATGAATTGGACTATTGAAAACGCCAGGCAGCATTTTTCAGAACTAATCGATTATGCTGCCCAAGAACCGCAAGCGGTTTTTAATGAACAACAGATCGTTGCGATTGTCATTGATGCTCAAATGTTTGAAGAATTTGAACAGTGGCGATTGAGACAGCCGAAAAAACGTTCTATTGCTGATGCCTTTGAAGAAATGTAACCAGTTACCGACACTAATATAAACGACCTCTCCCCAACCCCGATAGGGGTTGAATGTTAAGAGCAACTGGTGAAACCTGGGGAGGGCCGGGGGGGGCCACCGGGGGGTGTACTTCACTCAATCGGGAAACACGATATATCAAACAAGGAAATCATAACTATGTCAGAAACCAAACAACCCATCATTCGGGTTCAAAATCTGTCTTTTAACTATCCTGATAAGGCGGTACTCAAGGAAATTAATTTGGAGATTTATCCCGGTGAGTGTTTAGCCATCTTAGGTTTATCCGGCTCTGGTAAAAGCACGCTGCTGAATCTGCTCGCCTCACTGGATACACCCACCGCCGGATCGATTCATTACGCTTTTCAGGATCAAGACTATACCATCAATTCGGACGGATTGACCTTAAAAACCGGCAATACCAGTCAACCCATCTCCGGTGATTCATTACGCCGCCATTTTGGCTTCGTTTTTCAGACTCCTTTTATGTTAGGCAACTTTAATGCCTCGGATAACATTGGCTTACCACTGCGTCTGCAACGCCGACCGGTGACAGAAATTCGCCGCTTGGAGGGTGAGATGCTCGAAGACGTGGGATTACAAGGAAAAGGCAATTTTAGTGCCGATAAGCTCTCCGGCGGGGAACGCCAGCGGGTTGCCATTGGCCGAGCCTTAATCCGCCGTCCCGATGTGGTTTTCGCGGATGAACCCACCGGAAATTTGGACAGCAAAACCGCCAAAGAAGTCATGGAGATTTTTCTCAATATTGTTAAAAAAGAACAAAATGCGTTAGTTCTAGTGACTCATGATCCTTGTGTCGCCGCCTACTATGCGGACCGTATTGTCTACTTGGTCAAAAAAACCGAACATCAAGGCTCATTTTTAGTTCCTCGGGGAACAGAAGGTTTGGAGGATATTCGGGAACATTGCCGCGAAGCGGTTAAACAGTTTTTTAATCAAGCCGATTGAATTATGATAGATTGGCATTCTATCAGCAGCTATAGACTTTGATAAAAATAAGTGGTACGGGCTAACCGACGTGTTGGTCCATTCCACGGTTCTAAGTCACAATCAGACAACATTTCATTTAATTAACGAGGGCTTATTATGGATTGGGATTCGATTGGCTACTATATTCACCACGATCTATTATACTATCGTGGTCGTCGTGAAGTCATCTTCGGTTTTATCAGTATCTGGTTTGCCACGGCTACCCTATTGATTTTGTTTGCATTAGCCTCAACGGTTGAGTCGATTGTTGATCGCTCATTAGAAGAAGCTCGCCCCATGATGGGAACGTTGCGCGTACAATCTTTAAATTCCGCAACCTTTACCCAGGAGCAAGAAACTTTTCTAAAAACGCTTGTCACCAACGAGGGCGATGTGGAAAACCTGTCATGGATTGCGGAAGATTTTACCTACGGGTTCGATATTTGGCCGCTACTAGACGAGTCCCTCGCCGCCAAAACCGAGCCGAAAAAGCTCTTGTTAAAAGCCTTTGCCGTCGCCCCAGACGATCCGATGCTCAAGCAGAATTATGGCATTCGTTATTGGGGAAAGGCGGGTGAATTCAGTACCGAACCGAGTCAACGCCATTTTGAGTTAATACTCAATAAACGGATATTGGGCGAAACGGGCTTGAACATCAGCGCCGAGAACTTGGCTGCCATTAAGAGCGGTCAACAAACGCTTTTTTTGAATATCCAATTTCTTCGCACCTTGGCACCTGATGATTCGGAAATACGGCACGCTTTTAGAGCGTTTGAGTCTCGGCAGGTACCAGTCTCTGGTATTATCGATCTGCCCGATAAAGAGTATCCCGATATTTGGTTTCATCATGATGTCGCCCGGGCTTACTACTATAGCCAACGCTATGACTGGCACCCATCGTATGGACTCCAATTTGTCGAGGCGACTGGCCAACCGCTGTTTTCTGAATTTCAAATAACGGAAAAAAAGGGTCGTTTCATGATCCATTGCGACAGTTGTGGTTTTCAAAAAATGCTGAAACCGGGAGACTATATTGCGCTGCCCACCGAATCGGATCGCTATGCTTTAGAATATAGCCAAGCTTTCATTTGGCTGCGTGACTATAAAGACCCCCAAAGTCGAAGACGGGTGATGTGTGCGATTAAACCGAAACCAGAAGAACGAGAATTCTGTAAACAATTAGGGATTACCGCCGATCCACGGGGCCAAAATTTGTGGGTAGAACCTTTCAACTTTGGTCTCACCGAAGCCCTGAATCGTATCACCCCAACCATTGACTTTTTCGTCATTGCCAGTTCAATCATATTAATGTTATTGAGCTTTTTCAATGTGACCCTATTTGGCATGGGATATGTTTGGCGCAAACGGTTAGATATCGGTATTCTCCGCACGTTTGGGATGCCAGCCTTGGAAGTTGGCCAATTGTACCTCTTGCAAATCCTGATGGTCAGTTTTGTCGCGCTGGTGGCCGGTATTCTGATAGCCGTTGCGCTCAGCTTCACCCTGCTTCAGCCCCTGGCGAATTTGGCCATTGGTTATATTATTCCGCCTTTTAGTGAGGCGGCCAAAATTGCCGAAATCCCATTAACGATTACAGAAGGTGGGATTATCAAAACGGTTGGCATCATTCTGATCGCCTCACTACTGGGGGCACTGATTCCTACCCGCCAAGCAACGCAAGTCGATCCGATTGAGCAACTACGCAGTCAGTTGTGAAGGCCGACACACCGTCCATAGGGCTGGGTGGGCAGCAAAAACACGCTACCCATCCTACCAAAAATGTTAAAAGATTTATGCGTACCTGCGTGTATTACCTAAAAATGGCACCAAATGGATTATTTAATTTAACAGATTGAATTTATTGAATAATTGTTAATTATTCCGATTTAATTTCATTCACCATCAGATGATCGAACATCAAGATTAAGTAATTGATTAATAACATAAAAAGTAAATTGATTGCCATTTTTAGGTATGACTCGATGATCAAGTTTTCTTGAAATCCAAACATATAACTACAAGGATTGTCGATAAAAATTTAAAAAATTGACGTTCTAGTTGTTTCTTAACTCATTGATTTATTAACTATTTACGACGATTGCGAGATTGAGAACAAATTGACACCCTGATTTTATGCGCGTTCCCAAAATCCTTTTTTATATACAATCCGTGTAGTTATTGTTGTTTGAAAACTTGATCTGTGAGTATAATGACAAATTGAAAATTGAAAAAAGGACTTGGTTAAATGGACAACAACCCGGCCACTTTTTTAAATGGACAACAGCTCGGCCACTTAATACGGTTAAAACAATCAATGGGATAACCATGCGGCAGGAGTGCAAGGCGTACCTTGCACGAGTACCGGTAAACTTAACACGGTTAAAACAATCAATGGGATAACCATGCGGCAGGAGTGCAAGGCGTACCTTGCACGAGTACCGGTAAACTTAACACGGTTAAAACAATCAATCGGATAACCATGCGGCAGGAGTGCAAGGCGTACCTTGCACGATTAAAAATTAAAAATTGAAAATTGAAAATTGAAAATAGAATTTGGTTGAATGGACAACAACTCGGCCACTTTATTAAATGGACAACAACCCGGCCACTTAATACGGTGAAAACAATCAATGGGATAACCATGCGGCAGGAGTGCAAGGCGTACCTTGCACGATTAAAAATTAAAAATGGAAATTTGAAAATTGAAAAGAGGACTTGGTTAAATGGACAACAACCCGGCCACTTAACACAGTGAAAATCAATCGGATAACCCCTATTTCCTGAAACCAACTTGCTTGCAATAAACCAAAAAAGTCGGTATTATTTCAATTTTAATCGTGATATTTTAACGTTTTTTAGGGCAACACCTTGCCCACCGAATCCGCGGTACTATTTATTAGGAGAACTTTATGAAAAAACTAGCCATTTTGGCAGCTTTAACACTACTTGCGCCCCAGATAACGGCCGCCAATTCGCCTTGCAATCCCGATACGGACGGCTACTTACAGCGTTGTATCAAGTCTATGGAGCAACAGCTTCGACAACTTCAACGGGAAAAACAAACGCAACAGGCCGAAATCCAAGCGCAACAGGCCGAAATCCAAGCTTTGAAAATGCGCGAGTCTTTGAAAAAAGGCTTGGTGGCTTATTATCCGTTTGAGGGTAGTGCCCATGATGCGAGTGGATATGGAAATCACGGCGGAGTCTATGGAGCTACATTGACCGTGGATCGATTTGGAAGATCGAATAGTGCGTATAGTTTTGATGGCGATAATGATTGTATCCTAGCCAGCGATAGTGATTCCCTAGACATTCAAAACAGTATCTCTCTGTTGGCATGGGTAAAAACGGATGGCAGTCACCAAGAGGGTGCCGGGATGATAGTAGCTAAACATCACAGCCATAACGCGAGATCTTATGCTCTTTATGATGCTGATGATGCTTATCATAAATGGGGATGGAATGGTAAAGGACCACGGTTGGATTTGTGTGAACCGAACGATGTTTGTCATGACACGTCCGATAAACGCATAAACACAGGTTGGAACTTCCTCACCGGGACTTATGATAAGTCATCAGGAAGGATGAAATTTTACATCAATGCGGTATTAGTTTCGCAGAATACGGTTGGCTGGTTAGATTTAATGCAGACCTCTGTCCCCTTATCCATCGGATGTTACTTGCTTTCCAGTAACGGTTCAAAACGCCGAATGTTTTTTAACGGCCGGATAGACGATGTTCGCATCTATAACCGCGCCATCACTCCTCAAGAAATCCGAAGTCTCTACTACCAACGTTAAATGTGAGTACAACGGATTGACCGATTAAACACTTGGTTATACTCTGAACGTTTAGTGCAAGCTACGGCTTGCACTCCAAGATCAAAAAAATCCGAAAACTAAACCGCCGGGAGTCTCAATGGACAACAATTCGGCCGATTAACACGGTGAAAACCATCAATCGGATAACC
>Ga0233403_10000389_pt1 | contig 20821 bp, 13 predicted proteins | sample Na_oxic_1_MG_FD_179866 | JGI IMG/M metagenome (GOLD analysis project Ga0233403, IMG submission 179866) | Seawater microbial communities from Saanich Inlet, British Columbia, Canada - Na_oxic_1_MG | ecosystem: Environmental > Aquatic > Marine > Inlet | place: Canada: British Columbia | collected...
TATTGGGCACCATTTTTGTTGATAGGAAATTGGAAGTAAGTCATCCCTACTTATATTCAAATTCTTGTAGTTCTCTGTTAAGCAGAAAAACTACAAGGATTTGTTATCAGCAAGGATAACCTAATTTTAATTGATTGTTTTTGGATTGATGTCAGTTTCGCCAAGAATTTTATGATATTTTGCGGTTAAAAAAAGGGCAACCATAACGGATTGCCCTTAGCCCTTAAAATACCAGAAAATGTCCCTTCTTATCGATCCGAAATGGGTTTTTGGATGAACATTAGACAGGTTGCAAAATAATACCGTCAATTACCAATTTTTATTTGACCCTAAGTATTTAAAAATCATTTAATTTCAAATCAAATACTTAGCTTATTTCGTAACAACTCTATTATATAAATTTTCCAGCAATTCCTGCCCGTTTGTTGGGTCATTCAGCTTTTTTGTTTTTGAAAAATAGCACGAAAACCAAAATTGAATTCCTTTGTATCAACCGGATTAAAATCATGAGCGGGAATTGCTGTAAATTTTCAGAAAATATCTGCAAAACTCCAAACCGGTAACTATAAATAAATAACTTACAATAATTATATGGTCGTAAGTTATTGTTTTATCATGGTTCAATAGTTTTGCAAGAGATTCATATCTACTAGATTCCGCAAATAGTTTTAATCTTATCAGCCTTACCGGCTATTGACAACTGGTAAGCCTGAAAGGCCCATTCACCGTCTGAATGGTTTGCCAACCATTGTACGCATGAAGGTAATGAGTCTAGACTATTCTTAATATCCAGCATTTTTGCATTGGTTGGTATCGGAAAGTCGGCAACTACTTGAAATTTGGTTTTTACGGGCTTTGTGGTGGAAGAATCTTTAATCGTTACCCAATAATGGGCACCTTCTTCCAACGCCAAATTGAAAGCAACTTCGTTATTGTCGGCCAGTTTTTTTTGCACTGTACTTCCCTCTTTCTTCACCTCAACTGTATAAGGCGGCACACCTCCTTTTAACAAAAAATAGATATCCTGCTCACCTGCTATCAGCTTGGCATCACTAATGGTTCCTTCTAGAAAAGGTACAACAAGCGAATCTTTGGTGAGTTGCATGAATTCGCCATTTCTAACAAATCCATTTGTTTTGCCATGGGAACTGTTCCACAAACTTTCCCACCAATTGGTCAACGTCTTCACCAGATTGTCGCCCAGGCTACGTTTCTCAACCTTTACGTCCGCACTGACGGGCATCACCATAACCAGCATTAACGCGAAACACAGTCCGCGTCCAATTGCTCGCCAATTCCAAATGGAACGGCCAAAGTTTAGATCGAAGTTTGACATGGCTTTTCTCCTTCTATTGGTGTTGCTACAAAATCATTTGGCACCCTTTTTTTTTGGGAAGTATCCACTTCTGATGTTGGTTTGCCCAACGTTGGATATTTTCGCTCCCCAAAAACCACTTTCTGAATATTCTCTGTTATTCCGCAGAGTGATAAAAGTACTTCATCAGCCGCACCCGCCTTTGAAAACTGATAGGCCTCAAAAGCCCATTGGTCTTGAGCCGCCAACCAGTACACACATGAATACAGTTGGTCTTGGCTATTTTGAATTTCTTGTTTTTTTTCACGGGTTGGCAGCGGCGGTAACTCGGCAATTACTTGAAACTTGGTGATAACCGGTTCACTGCCCTTGGTGGAATCTCTGACAGTGAGCCAATAAGAAGCCCCCTCTTCCAATGCGAAATTGAACATGAGTTCGTTGCCATTGAAAGTTTGTTCTATTTTCTTGTTTCTACTTCCTTGTTTTTGCACTTCAACCGTATAGGGCGGCTGTCCTCCTTTAACCCACAAATAAACCACCTCTTTACCAGCCCTGAGCTTGGCATCACCTATGGTACCTTCAAGAAAAGGTATCACCAGTGCGTCTTGTTGAACTTGTTTGGGAAGATTCCTAGAAATTGCTCTTGTGGCTTGATGGGAAATTTCCCACCAATAATTCCACCAAACAGTCAACATACTCCCCAGATTGTCACTAATGGATCGCTTCTCAACCGTGACGTTAGCGGCTACAGGCATCACCAAACTGAGCATCAACGCGAAACATAATCCACACCACCAGATGGCTCGCCATTTCCGAAGGGCATAATCAAAACTTTTCTTCCCCAAAATGTTGGTTAACATTTATTTACCCTCACAACCAAAAAATATGTGATACAATTCTAACCCAACCAGAAGTCGCGCAAAATCAAACCAAATATTATAGTGTATCAGAGAATAATAGCTTAGTGCCAATGCCGGGACAATGACAAACAGAATCGAAAGCACTAGACCCAAAAAAGTATTCAAACCGAGTGCAAACAGGAAACTTATAACAATAATTAATAGAATATAAATCAACAAATTGACCCATGTTGGTGGTAGCTGAATGGTTCCATATTGCAGTATGGAATGAATCGCATTCGTAATGACGAGAGAACCAGGCATATCGCCTAACGGGGTTGAATGAAGTGCGCTCCCATCTCGATAACTTCCCCCAATCACAACCATACTATTTTCCAATTGAGCTAAACAATCCTTATTAGGCTCCGAACCGATCACATTCAGTGCCGAGCAAACCATTAGGGCCATTTCCGGTTCTGGGGACTCAGTCTGCAACCCCCATGGTTGCTGCTTATCCGCTGACCAAGGCATCGTGTATAGAATCCGTTGGTCAATGTTTCGTACATTGGTACTAATGGACGGTAACCCACACAATTCTTTAACCGAATCAGACGGGGGCTGATATTCTGTATCGCAGTTTTGAGGAAGAAACCGATTTAGCTTCTGTTGTAACTCGTCCGTACACCCCTTAACTTCGGCCATTACTAACAATTCAATGGAGGGGATAACTTGCGGCTGTTTATCGCTGGTGCAAGTGGGTTGCCATAGTTCCCAACGCCTAACCACGGCGTCGTCACTCTGTAAAAATCCCGCCGATGACCACTGTAACAGTGGGGCTGATTGTGCAACTAGCTCTTCCAAAAAACCGGTACGTGGTACTGGAATCAGATTCGGTACCGTCTGAAAAGCACGCACTAAAATGATAGGCGGACACTTTGATTTGGTATTGTTACATTCAGTTACATAGTTTTTTAGATAGTTTTTTAAAGCCAGATCATCAGGATGTAGTTGTGAGCCAACAACTGGCGTAGGCTGACTGACATCAATTCCCACAATGACCATAGCGGCTTTTTTCTCAACAGCAACCTTAATCAAATTGGTGAGGTGATTTCGCGGGGTAAACAATGGCTCACCCCAAGCGTGATAAGTCTCGTCATTAATATCAACTAACACAAAAGCCGGGATATTTTTTTCTGACAACGGCGGGATAATACCCTGATTGAGTTCCATCACCAAATCCATGCCGGTATTTTCTATCTTCATCACCCAAGGCAGCTCATCAAAAAACATTAACAGTGCCATAATAACAAGGCTAAAAAACAAATTCCTCAAAAATTTTTTCTGCATTTGGACACCGGTTATAATTAGAGTAATAAACGTCACAAAATATCATATATACTCACAAAATCCCAGTCTCTTTTGGGATTAAAGTCTCAGAAAATCCGCTCAGCTTCATATCGTGTCGCTGCCCAAGTACAACGGATACCGCTTTCATAAACGAATTATTCAGAGGAATTGCTCATTTTGGTAATCTTATGATTTTTTAAGTTTTTTATCCGTTTATTTAGAGTATTTAGTTGTACTAATTTAATAAAATCAGTCAGTTATTCATCATAATATGGCATGAACCCGATGGGAACAAAGTTTCCTAAAACAGTTTTTTTGGCAGAAAAGCCACTTTGCTGAACTAAAAATAAATGACTTAGAGTAAAATTCTGCGTTGCGCTATTGCGTTTTTTGAATAAAAACTTTAGCCTGACAACTATTACAAGAAAACAATCACTTACGACTAAATGTTCGGTAAGTTATTGATTGATGGTTGCGCGTCTGAGTTTGCAAGTCCCTCACCAAAGTATTGGATATCTTGTTGTAAATGATTGTTTTTATGGAGTGTTGACTGATGGTCACAAAGTTACCAATTGTTATCTAATACCAAAAAAAATATTTAAGGGGCTTGCAAAATTTCGACACACATTAATAAATCAATAACATGCCATTTATCAACATTCCAATTATCTAATTGGTTTTAAATTCACTATAGTCGATATTTTGGTAAATTTCAAGCCAATAATTCCGTTTTTTGAAAAAAATCTTGGCGAAAAACTTGTCAGTGACCACAATTCACTTGTTCTTAGCTAGAATTGACTGAAGCCTGAGTATTTCCTTCCCGCGTTCATTAAAATCAGAAGCGATGCGATAAACTTGTACCATAATTAAAGGCAGCGCAAAGTCCAGCCAAACTCCAAAACTGAACAGAAAAAGACTCACCGGCAACATGATAAATATCATAAAACTCCCTGAAAGCACTATTCCCCAAAAAGAAGTAAAGCGTGCAAACAAGAAATTCATAATAACAATAAATACGACCGTTAGCAACCATTTGCCCCACTCTGGCAACGGCTCAATTTTCTGATAGTGGAGCAAAGAATGAATGGCATTGAGAATAATCAGAGAACCGGGCATCTCATCCAATGGAGTCAAATGAATATCGCCCCCATCACGATAACTACCCCCAATAATAACGATGTGATCAGTCAAACGTTCCAAACACTCCGTCTCACTCCCGGTTTCCACACTTTGAGCCGAGCAAACCGTCAGAGCTTCTTCAGAGGCCTGAGTGAGCATCACAAGCGGCAAGCTATTATTTTTCAACCAAGGCATACTATACATAATCCGTTGATTAACGTCTCGTATCTTGGTATCAATGGTCAAATCACACATTGTAACAGTTTCTGGGGGGGGCGACTGTGAGGGAATATATTGACCAAAGCAATTTTGTGGCCTAAAATCGCGCAAAACTTCCGTTATTTGCTCAGTGCTACAATCTTTAACCATAGCCCACGCTAACAATTCAATGGAGGGGATAACCTGCTTCTGTTTATCGCTGGTGCAAGCTGGTTGCCATAATTGCCAACGCCTAACCACTTGGTCTTCCGCACGATAAAAATGTGCCGTGGCCCATTGTAGGTAAGGTGCTGATTGTGCGACAATTTCTTCTAAAAAACCGATACGTGGCACTGGAACCTGATCCGGCTCCACCCAAAAAGCACGCACAAAAATAATAGATGGGCATTCAGATTTATCAGTTTTCGCTTTGCATTCAGTGACATAGTCCGCCAAATAGTTTTTTAGAGCCTGATCATCAGGGTGTAGAAGTGAAGTCTCAACCGGGGTGGGCTGACTGACATCAATATCCACTATTACCATACGCGCTTTGGCATCGACGGCTGCCTTAATTAGATTTTTGAGACGTTCTCGCGGAGTAAACAATGGTTCACCCCAAGCGTGGTAGGTATCGTCATTAATATCCACTAACAGAAAGGGGGGAATATTTTTTTCTGCCAGCGGTGGGATAATGCCCTCATTGAGTTTCATCATCCAATCCATGCTGCTATCTTCCATATTCATCACCCAAGCGGCATCATAAGAAAACACTATCACTCCCAACGTGCTTAGGCCGACAATCAAACTCCAGGCAAGTTTGCGATAAAAAAGTGGCACGATATCCCATTGTTCCCTAACTGAATGCGGCAATTGCTTGATAGAACGCCACCCTTGCTTGACGGAATGCCATAGTTTTCTGATATTCCACGACACATCGGAAAAGAGTTGCTCTATCCATTCATACAATTTTGGCCTGAAGTCAGGCAACCTAGCTAATTTTAACCTATCCAACCATGATGACAACTTTGTATCTCCTTAAAAAAGTCAAGCTGATATTTGAATTAATTAAGTTTTTATTATAAAACATTTTGGTCGATTTTCTTGCCCAAGCTCCTACCAATTATTAGTTGTCAATTAATGGTTTCCGGATTTCGTCCGGAATGAACAAACAAAGTATTATGATTTTAAATCATGCAATCACAATTGCAAGCGATGATACAAATCAGTATCATCAAAACAATGTCAATCGTCTATTAGGTGCATTGATTTTTTTGTAAAGCGGTTGATTTCCTTGCTTAATTCATCTAAATACCAAAAATCACCAAACCTAATTAATTGCCAGTGATGCAACAAATTTGTTGTCGATTAAAAAAGCCAAGTCTCTATTTGTCAGCGAATTGACTTACTTACAATACTTGATAATAAGGGTGCGATTAAAAGTGCATGGCTTTTTTATTAAAAAAAATAACAGCTTAAAACGCACAACCCCGAAGGGGTTGAATGTGAATAGCCCCAGGTGGAACCTGGGGTTCCTAGCCATCCATGCAGTTTTAATCACACCCGCAATGAGCCTGGAGCGAAAGAGAATCGCACTACCCGAATAATATTTTGGTGATGAAAAACATCGAACAATCAGTCACCAACAACACGCTACGATTTTTGCCCATCGTTGTTTCTGAATAACTACCGATGACCCTTTCAAATCAGCCCAAAACATAACCTATTGTTATTGATATCGCTTAATCGATAAATAATTTTTCCAAGCTCAACGCAATTCTTAGAGTTTTTTAAATTGAAAGATTATAGTCAATTGAGGCTATTACATTGATGAATGATCGGACTTATTGTCCGCCATACCGAACACTGTCACAAACGTCGTTACTTCGCGGCGCGAAATCATTTGAGCTGTTAAAAAAATAACCCTCCGGTTTCGATCATGAATAATGAAACTTGGTTCTCAAAGCTCATTCCCTTCCGTTAAGTCAGCGAAGCTAACTAATTGGACGACTTATTGTCCACCATACTGAACAAGGTATCACAGCGTTCCCGATAATGAAAGAAAGGTCTGGAATAAATGAGAAAAGTTCATGGAACTAAACCAAATACAAGTACCAAAAAACAGAAACCTCATAGCATTTAAAAACAAACCTACTGGGTTTTGGAAAATTCCTATCAATCTAAAAATCGGCGAACCCACCAGAAAAAATATTAAAATCAATAGGTTATATATTAAATTCAAGGCATTTAGCCCCAAGGTAGGGGTAGGTTGAGCGCAACCAATCAAGGAGAAGAATTAACTTCAATGAAGAGAATATTAATTAATGCTACCCAGCCTGAAGAGTTGCGTGTCGCTATGGTTGATGGACAAAAGTTGTATGACTTTGACATCGAAACAGCCGGACGCAAACAAATTAAATCTAACATCTACAAAGGTAAAATTACTCGATTAGAACCCAGTTTAGAAGCCGCTTTTATTGATTTTGGTGCCGATCGGCATGGTTTTTTGCCGCTCAAGGATGTCGTTCGCAGTTATTATCAAATCCCAACTGCTACCTCAGAGGACTCTAATGAATCCAATGAAGAGACACCAGTAGTACGCCGCAGCATTAAGGAATTACTCAAGGACGAACAAGAACTCCTCGTGCAAGTAGACAAGGAAGAACGAGGCAATAAAGGAGCCGCCTTGACAACCTTTATCAGCTTGGCAGGGCGATATTTGGTGCTGATGCCTAATAATCCACGAGCCGGCGGGGTATCGAGACGTATTGAAGGCGAAGATCGTAGCGAAGCACGAGAAGCCTTGAGTGCCCTAGAAATACCCACCGGCATGGGATTAATATTGCGTACCGCTGGAGTCAATAAAACGCCTTCCGAACTCCAATGGGATTTAGAATATCTATTGCAGTTATGGCAAGCCATCGAAGCTTCTGCACAACAGTCAGGTGCCCCAGAACTGATCTATCAGGAAAGCAACATCATTATCCGCGCTATCCGCGATTATCTGCGCGAGGACATCAGTGAAATCTTAGTTGATGACCAAGATATTTACGAAGAAGCTGGTGATTTCATGCGCCAAGTGATGCCACAGCACCTCAACAAGGTGAAGCTTTATCAGGATAAAGTGCCACTTTTTACGCGCTACCAAATTGAAAGCCAAATTGAAACGGCTTTTCAACGCGAAGTCAAATTACCCTCTGGGGGGGCCATCGTACTTGATCATACGGAGGCGTTATTGTCGGTAGACATTAACTCGGCGCGTGCCACCAAGGGGGTTGATATAGAAGAAACGGCACTCACTACCAACTTGGAGGCGGTTGATGAAATTGCTCGACAATTACGTTTGCGCGATTTAGGCGGTTTAGTCGTCATAGATTTTATCGACATGCTCAGCCATAAAAATCAGCGTGAAGTTGAGAGTCGCATCAAAGAAGCCCTTAAAATGGATAGGGCGCGAGTACAAGTGGGAAGAATTTCACGGTTCGGTTTATTAGAAATGTCGCGGCAACGAGTACGTTCCTCACTTGGCGAATCTAGTCAAACCGTTTGTCCACGTTGCAGTGGACAAGGCAGTATTCGCAGCGTCGAATCCATCTCTCTGTCCATCATGCGTTTGGTAGAAGAGGAAGCGATGAAGGAAAAAACCGCTAAAATCATCGCGCAAGTGCCGGTTTCGGTGGCAACCTACCTGCTTAATGAGAAACGGCCGGCGATACGAGAAATTGAAGAACGCCAGCAAATCGATATGGTGCTGATACCGAATCCTAACATCCTAACGCCCAAGTATGAAGTGCAACGAGTGCGAGAGGATGATAAAAAAGAGAGTGCTTCAAAAGCCAGTTATCAACTGATCACCCAAACCAAAGAGCAAGAAAAGGTTGATAATTATAGCACGCATCCTCAAACCGAAACTCAAAATGAACCAGCCGTCAAAGGCGTGGTATATACTCCACCTCCTTTGCCGGCACCAACAACCATAAAACGAGAGCCTTTGATAAAACGTTTCTGGAAACTGTTCAGCAAAGACAGTTCCTCAACAAAGCCAGTACCAACACCGACCACCCCAAATTCTCGGCGAAAACCGGCTTCCAAACAAAAACGTTCACGCAATTTGTCAAAAGCGCGTACACAACCGACAGAAAGCTCTAACTCGTCAGCCGAAACGTCGAAAAAACCAGACAATGGCAACCGTTCGGCTTATATACGTCAACGGCGCCGCCGCAAACGTCCAGAAACCAATAGTGCCGAACCCTCTCAAACCTCTTAAAAAATGGGCACTAGGATAATTAAGAAAAACCATCCATTCATCAGTTTGTAGGGTGGGTAAGCGGGCACTCAAACCTCAAAAAATAGCACATCAAGCCCGCTTGCCCACCATATTGGCTAAAAAATGTTGGAATATTGGGTGAAAAGCAAAATCAACCCAGATTTAACACCCAGGGGCAATCCATTAACCCCTTTGTCTGATCATATCGACAATCCGAAAAATTGACCATGCGAAGTATATTTAATCATCATTCCCCAATGGTTATTTCACTGATAACGGATGAGAGTTGACTGACAAGGTTTGACCATTCACTTCACCGCTATCAGGCCCCATTAAATAAAGATATAACGGCATGATTGACTCTGGCACTGGTATCGTTGTCGGTTCCTCTCCCGGATAGGCAGCCCTCCGCATGGCGGTTCGCACGGCCCCTGGGTTAATGCTATTGACTCGAATCGTGGTATTGGTTTCAAGTTCATCAGCTAAGATTTGCATCAATCCCTCAATCGCAAATTTTGAAACCGAGTATGCGCCCCAATAGGCCTTTGCTTTGCGCCCAACATCGGCCGAAGTAAAGACGATGGAGGCATCGACGGCGCGTTTCATCACTCTTAAACACGCCTGTTGGAGTAAAAACGGGGCATTAAGATTGACTTGCATGACTTGATACCATAACTTCATATCATAGTGTTCTATCGGTGAGAGTCTCCCTAAAAGGCCGGCATTATGTAGCAAACCATTCAGTTGCCCAAACTCGGTTTCCAACGTATTAGCCAGGGTTTCATAATCATTCGGAGTGGCTGTTTCAAGATTCATTGGATAAATCGCCGGTTGTGGGCTTCCAGCGTCTTCAATTTCATCATAGACGGCTTCCAATTTCTTGATGGTGCGCCCCAGTAAAATCACGGTGGCACCATGTGCCGCAAAGCTTTTCGCCGCCGCACGTCCAATACCGGAACCCGCCCCGGTCACCAAAATGATACGTCCAGCAAGTAATGTAGGAGAAGGAGTATAGTCAAACATTTTTTTTGATTTGTTGAGTTGAGTTGGAGTCCAAAGCTTTAGCTTTGGACAGTATATTAAGGAATCAGCACCGTATTTTGTGCAATAGGGCTTTTTTCTGGATAATCAAGAGTATAGTGTAATCCTCGGCTCTCGTGTCGAAGTTGAGCAGAACGAATGATTAAATCGGCTACCAGAGTCAGGTTGCGTAATTCAATCAAATCATTGCTGACACGGAAATGACTGTAATATTCATGAATTTCGTTATGCAGTAAATCAACACGACGTTTGGCACGTTGCAGCCGTTTAGTAGTACGCACTATACCAACATAATCCCATAAAAAGCGGCGCAACTCGTCCCAGTTATGGGAGACGACCACTTCTTCATCAGAGTTGGTGACACGGCTTTCGTCCCAAGTGGGTAACGGCGGTGGTGGTGGAATGTCAGACAATTGGGCCAGAATATCAAGGCTTGCCGAATGGGCAAAGACTAAACATTCCAGCAATGAATTACTCGCCATACGATTAGCACCGTGTAGGCCGGTAAATGCCACTTCACCTATGCCATACAGTCCTTCAATATCCGTTAGTCCATGTTTATCCGTCATCACACCTCCACAAGTGTAATGAGCAGCGGGTACAACCGGAATGGGTTGACTGGTCATATCATAGCCAAACTCAAGACACTGCTGATAAATGTTGGGAAAATGCGCCTTGATAAACTGATCCGATTTGTGACTGATGTCAAGAGAGACACAATCGCAGCCCAAACGTTTCATTTCATGATCAATCGCCCGCGCGACAATGTCACGAGGAGCTAATTCTCCACGAGGGTCAAAACGTTCCATAAAGGTTTGGCCAGAAGGGTCCAACAATTTAGCTCCTTCCCCTCGCACCGCTTCGCTGATTAAAAATGATTTGGCTTGTGGATGATATAAACAAGTCGGATGAAATTGAATAAATTCCATGTTAGCGACACGGCAGCCGGCACGCCAAGCCATGGCAATACCATCGCCGGTTGCACCATCTGGATTACTGGTGTACAAATAGGCTTTGCTCGCCCCGCCAGTCGCTAAAATCACAAAACGGGCACTCATCACGACGACTTTGCCCGTTTGGAGATTGAGCAGATAGGCGCCCAAACAGCGTGAGGCCGACAAGCCCAGTTTGGAGCCGGTAATTAAGTCAATCGCAATATGGTGTTCTAGTAAGCGGATATTGGGATGGGCATTTATTTTGGCTGACAAGGTTGATATGATAGCTTGCCCAGTCATATCTTCGGCGTGTATTACGCGACGATGGCTATGTCCGCCTTCACGAGTCAAATGATAATGCGTCTGACCTTCTGAATCGGAGACTTGAGTGAATGGTACGCCTTGTTCAATCAGCCAAGCAATCCGCTGAGGACCTTCCGATACCGTGAATTCGACAATATCTGGATCACATAATCCGCCGCCGGCATTCAGCGTATCTTCAACATGGGAAGAAAACGAGTCGTCCTCGCTCAACACGGCTGATATTCCGCCTTGGGCATATTGGGTGTTACAGTAGTCAAGAGTGGCTTTTGATAATACCGTCACTTTGGCTTGTTTGGCTAACTCCAATGCCGCACAAAGTCCAGCAGCACCACTGCCGATAATGAGTACGTCACAGTCGGTAGATGTCGTCATAATAATCCCAACGCGGTTGCGTTAGTCGTGTTACCAGCACCGAAGGTTGGTAACTTCATAAAGGTTGATTTGAATGGATGCTTGATAGTTTTTTTCATATAAATAAATACTTAAAACACGATTTAACGGGTCACTCAAAAAATGCTTGAAGAACATGGAATTGTCGTTGCAGTTAACGATAACTTGGCCGATGTACAAACAACGCGCACCAGTCTATGTGGTCAATGCTCTGCCAACCAAGGCTGTGGCACGGCCAGTTTGAGCCAGTTGTTTGGGCAAAAAAAGACGGTTGTTACTGTCGTTAATCACAACGGGGTGAACGTAGGTGATCAGGTTGTGATTGGTTTAGATGAACAAGCGTTGCTGAAAAGCTCGGTGCTTTTATACTTGTTCCCGTTGCTTGGACTGTTCGCCGGTGCTATTGGCTATCATATGTTGGCCATCTATGCCCCATTACTTCGCTCAGAACTGTTAACTGTGTTGGCGGGCTTAATCGGATTCGTTGCCGGATTGGTGTGGGTTAAGCGAGTCACTGTTAAAATGTCCTCTGATCCACGCTTAATACCGGTGATACTGAGAACTGATACGCCAAGCGGTGAATATTTGAGTTAAACAACAACCATAATAAATATTATAGCTGGAAAAAATCATTTCAGTCCAGATAATCCTTCCTATTGAGTTACAAGGATTGTTTATCAAAACGGATTTTTTTGCTGAACCAAGCTAAAGCTTGGACTCCGGCTGAACTACAAAAATTATATTTTAGAAAGGATTGTGCTAATAATAACTAAACAATCCCTTATAAAATAAATACCAAATCATGAATTTTCAGGTGTCTGAATCATCATTTTCAGAATAAGTAAGTATTAAGGATTTTGGGGTTTATTCTTAGGCTCTTGCAAAACCCCAGGTTTCACCTGGGGCTATTCACGTTCAACCCCTACGGGGTTGATATTGTTAAAAGAATAACCCCAGCAGCCTCTTGCTTTCACCCAGGTGAAACCTGGGACAACCCCGATAGGGGTTGAATTTTAAGAGCAAGAGGTGAAACCTGGGGAAACTTTCAAAAATAGTTTTGCAAGAGGCTCTTCTGTTAATTCTCAAATTCTGGAAATTCTGGAAATTCATGATTTAGTACTTATAGTAACATTCCTATATTTTTGTACCATTTTGAGTGTAAGTAAAAGGACTACAGATGTTCAGAAAAATAATTTCATTCCGGCCCCCCTGGTTTCACCAGGGGCTATTCAAATTCAACCCCTATCGGGGTTGTCCCAGGTTTCACCTGGGTGAAAGCAACCGGCTCCTGGGGTTATTCTTTTAACAATATCAACCCCTACGGGGTTGAACGTTAAGAGCAAGAGGTGAAACCTGGGGTTTTGCAAGAACCTCAACATTTCATTATAAAACGACCTGGATTATATTTTATAACAGAATTTAATTTACCGCCCGCTTCGCTTGCCCCTACCTACCACAGAGTATTTTTTTATGAAAATTATTTTATGGATCATCCTACTTTCCTTGACTTCATCTGTATATGCCCAAAGCAACATTGCACAACCGGTTATCCTCAGCGATGACATCGGCGAATATCCGCTCGGATTACACGTAGACATTTTGGAAGACACCAACGGACAATTGACGATTGAGCAAGTCAGTTCGGCCGATTATGACAAGCAATTTAAGCCCAGTCAGGCGAAAGTCCCCAATTTAGGCTTTACTGATTCGGTTTATTGGGTACGATTTCTAGCCAAAGATGATTCTCAACAACCCAAGCAATGGTACTTGGAAATGGCTCATACAAGTATGCAACAGATTAGTTTTTATCGGCCACGCATTGAAGGGGCTGGGTTTTTGCGTCAACAAACGGGCTTCATTTGGCCTTTTCAGAGCCGCGATATGGCTCATCAAACTTTTGTCTTTAAACTTTCCTTGCGTCCTCAAATCGAACAAACGTTTTATCTGCGCTTTGATAGCGGTGGCGATGCGATGACTTTGCCTTTAACTATCTGGTCTTTTGACGCGTTTTTCCAAAAAAATAAAATCGAACTATTATTAGCCGGACTTTTCTTCGGTAGCCTGCTGATTATGATTGGCTACAATACATTTTTATTTTTGTTTTTAAGAGAAAAAAGCTATCTTTATTATGTATTGTTTGTCACCAGTTTTTTCGGTCATGAATTCTTGTATCGTGGTTTTCTCAGTCCATATTTAGGGTCAGATTGGAATCCTATCATCGTTTCATTTTGTTTAGCATTAACCTTAATTTTTTCACTTAAGTTTACCAATACTTTTTTGGCAACCAAAACACGGGTGCCTAAATTACATCAGTTCACCACTTTCTTGTTAGCGATGTGGGGGTTGTTGACCATTCTCTTCGTATTTGTCGTTTCTCGTTCTGTTATTGCACACGTTTTTGAAGTCTTATTGATAGCCGTGAGTTTATTAACCATATTTATGGCCGCTTTTATCACTTGGCGACAGGGATATGAGGCTGCGCGTTATTTTTTGATAGCTTGGATGATGCTGGTGATAACGGGCACCATCATAACTTTAGTTAGACTTGAGTTGTTACCCAGTAGTATACTGACCGAATACGGCTACCAAATTGGCGCAATATTATTGGTTTTGTTATTGTCGCTTGCACTGGCCGATAAGATTAACATTTTCAGAACTGAAAAAGAAAAAGCCCAAATTAATGCGCTTAAAGTATCACAGGAAAATGAAAACCTCATTCGTGAACAAGCGGTGATTTTAGAAAAACAAGTGGCCGAACGCACGGCCGAATTAGCAACGGCAAAAAAACGCGCCGAAGTCGCTAATCGAACCAAAAGCACGTTTCTGGCGAACATGAGCCATGAACTCCGAACGCCGCTGAACGGCATTTTAGGCTATGCACAAATTTTACAGCGCGATCCCTCTCTCGCCACCGGGCAGCAACATGGCTTAACAATAATTGAACAAAGCGGCAACCATCTGTTAAATCTGATTAACGATGTACTTGATTTGGCTAAAGTCGAATCGGGCAAAATAGAGTTGTATCAAATCGATTTTCATTTACCTTCCTTAATCAACAGCGTTGCTGAAATCATCAAGATTCGAGCCAAACACAAAGATCTTCATTTTGGTTTAGAAATGGCGGATGATTTACCATCCGGGGTACATGGTGATGAACGACGCTTGCGGCAAATATTATTGAACTTATTGGGCAATGCGATCAAGTTCACCGATCAGGGCAGCGTCACTTTAACCGTCCATTTTAACCAACCAAACGCTCAATGCTGTTTTAAAATAGCAGACACTGGCACCGGTATTGCTTCGGAAAATCTGGCACATATTTTTGAACCCTTTAAACAAGTTGGCAAACAAGAAAAGCAAGCTAAAGGCACCGGTTTAGGATTAGCCATCAGCAAAAATCTAGTAGAATTGATGGGCGGGCAGTTGCACGTCAGCAGTCAACGCAATGTCGGTACCCAATTTTGGTTTGAAATCGTTTTGCCGATTGTCACAGATTATTATGGAGTCGCCCAAGTCACCCAGCAACACCAAATCATTGGTATAACCGGTGACTCACCTAAAATCCTGATCGTGGACGATAATTTGGACAATCAAGCGGTACTGGTTGACTTACTAGCACTGTTGGGTTTTTCTATTGAAACAGCGAACGATGGACGCGACGGATTAGAAAAAGCCATTGGCTGGCAACCGAATGCGATTATCACCGATTTAATCATGCCGACAATGGATGGCTTTGAACTGATTCGCCAATTACGCCAAACCCCGATATTAAAAGAAGCTGTGATTATTGCCAGTTCCGCCAGCGTCTATGAACAAGACAAAAAGAAAAGTCTAGCGGCTGGCAGTGACGCTTTTTTACCCAAACCGATACAAGCCAAAACGCTGCTTGAGCAATTACAACACCATCTGAATCTCAGTTGGGTTTATAGCAACCCGGTGACAGAAACGGTCGAACCGAACAATAGCTCTGAAGCTATGGTATTGCCACCGTTGGAAACCCTGAAAAAGTTCTATGAATTATCCTTGATGGGTGATGTGAAAAGATTGAAAAAACAAGTCGCCACGTTGGCGGAATCGGAGGCGCAGTTAAAACCCTTTGTCACAAAAATGCAAGCGTTCCTGAATAAGTATCAAGTAAATGAACTGATTGAATGGTTTGAAGGACAAATCACCAATGGCTAATAAAATTTTAATCGTTGACGATGAACCGCATAATTTAGATGTACTGGACAACTGTTTAGAGGAAGCCGGTTTTGAAGTCAGAATGACAAATAATGGTAAAGCAGCCCTTAAACAAGCTCCTTATATCAAGCCGGATTTAATTCTGTTGGATGTCCGAATGCCGGGCATGGATGGCTTTGAAACGTGTCGTCGCTTAAAACAGAATGCGGTGACAACAGATATACCCATTATTTTTATCACCATCGCTGATAACACCACTGATAAAATAACCGGCTTTGAAATCGGCGCGGTGGATTACATTACCAAACCCTTTCAAGCGGTGGAAGTCGTTGCGCGTGTCAATAAACATTTGACTATTCGTCATTTACAAAAACAACTTGAAGCCAAAAACGCACAATTGCAAGACTATATTTACCGTCTGGAGGGTTTGGCGGCTTTAGGGAAAGCCACCCATGAAGCCGAAAATGTGACGCAAATGATGGACCGTGCGATGCAAGTCACGTTATCGGTGTTCAACTGTGATCGCGCTTGGCTTCTATACCCTTGTGAGCCGAATGCCCCCAGTTGGCGGGTGCCGATAGAAGTCACTACGCCAAAATATCCCGGGGCCAACTTTTTAAATATCGATATACCGATGAAACCGGCGATGGCTGAGGTAATGAAAGACACGTTGTCGGCAACCGCACCAGTGGCTTTTGGGCCAGAGTCGGAACACCAAGTACCAGCCATGATTGCCGAACAGTTTGCGGTTCAATCCATGATCTGTTTAGCCATTCATCCAAAAATCGGCAAACCGTGGGTGTTTGGCTTGCATCAGTGTACTCATGCGCGGCTATGGAGCGACAACGAAGTCAATCTATTCTACGAATTTGGACAACACATTGCAGTCAGCTTGGGACTTTCCATTTCTTTTACCGAATTGCAAAAGAGTGAAAAACGGTTATCCCGTCAACATTATCATCATCTGATTGGTGCATCCAAACCCATGCAACTCCTTTATCAAATCATTGATAATGTCGCCACCAGTCCCGTCACTATTTTGCTCACCGGCGAAAGTGGCACCGGCAAAGAACTCTGTGCCCAGGCGATTTATCAGGAAAGTCAACGGGCGGATAAGCCTTTTGTGGTGTGTAATTGCGCGGCGATTCCAGAAAATTTACTGGAAAGCCATTTATTTGGTCATGTCAAAGGCTCCTTTACTGGAGCCATTAGTGAACAAAAAGGGCTGGTATCTCAAGCAGAATGGGGCACTTTATTGTTAGATGAAATTGGAGAACTATCCGTTGCGATGCAAAGTAGTTTATTGCGTTTTATGCAAACCAAGACTTTTTCTAAAGTGGGTAGCCCTCAATTAGAAAAAGTAGATGTTCGCTTAATTTGTGCAACTAATCGGAATTTGTTAGCAGAAGTTGAAGCCAGACGATTTAGAGAAGATCTTTATTATCGGATTAACACGGTTGAGATAAAATTACCGGCGTTACGTGAACGTGGGCCAGATATTTTACTGCTGGCGACATTTTTTTTGCAGAAGTTTGCTAAACAAGAACAAAAAGCGTTTCAGCGTTTTAGTCTCGAAGCCCAGAGAATGTTATTAGACTATCGATGGCCCGGTAATGTACGCCAATTGCAGAATACTATTAATAATATAGTGTTATTAAATTCGGGTCAAGTGATTACGGCCGAGATGTTAAGCAGCAAAATTGATGTCAATACCGGCAACCCGAAACCCATTCAACCACCAGTCGAAAACGGCGCCGAACCGATTGTTGCCATCACCGCCGGCAATACCTTGCGTCCTTTTAAAGACATTGAAAAGGAGGTGATAGTTGCCGCCCTTAAATTTTGTGAAGGTCATGTCGTCAAAGCAGCGAACCTTTTGAAAATCAGCCAAGGAACACTCTACAACAAATTAAGACGCTGGAAAAATAACGGGTAATTGCAGCGGCTTGCCAAACAAAAAGTACCTCTTTTTTGTTAGAGTCCAAACTTTAGTTTGGACTCCGGTTAACTGAAATGAATAGACCGTCGCTCGTTGGTTTCTGCGTGAACCTTTTATGGTTGATAAATTCCCATTACCCATTACCCATTACCCATTCTCTTTGTTGAATCAAAGGAGTTATTATTATGCTCAAATTTCCCTATGGGATAAGTCGTTTTGATCGAATCATCACCGCAAACTATTTTTATGTTGATCGCAGCAGCCACATTCGACTGATTGAAGACTTTGGCGATCAACTATTGTTCCTGCGCCCGCGCCGCTTTGGTAAAAGCCTGCTGTTATCAATGCTGGAAAACTATTATGATGTGGCAAAAGCTTCTGAGTTTGAAAGCTTGTTTGGGCATTTAGCGATTGGGCAAAATCCAACACCCAAGCATAATCAATACTTGGTGATGAAGTGGGATTTTTCCGTGGTGGAACCACAAGACGATGTCAAAGGCATGAGAAAGTCTCTGCACGATCATCTGAATAATCGGATTAAACGCTTTGCGGAGCGTTATCAAGAGTATTTTTCCTACACCATTGAAATTGATGAGAATAATGCCATTTCATCGTTTGAATCCAGCTTAACGGCGGTTCAGACAACGCCCTATAAGCTTTATTTGCTCATTGATGAATACGACAACTTCGCCAATGAAGTCATGATGGGCACCGGCGAAATCAGTCAAAGCCGATATAAAGCCTTGTTGTCCTCTGAAGGTTCGCTAAAAGCGATTTTTAAAACGGTTAAATCGGCGAGTTCCGGAGACGGGCTAGAACGAGTTTTTATCACCGGGGTTTCTCCGGTGTTGATGAGTGACATTACCAGTGCTTACAATGTCGCTGTCAATATTTATCTGGATTCCGATTTTAATGATCTGTGTGGTTTTAAAGAAAGTGAGATCAAAGACGTTGTGACTCAAATTGTTAAGGAATGTCGATTGGAAGCCGAAAAAATCAGTCAAGCACTCTACGTCATTAAATCGTTTTACAATGGCTATTGTTTTAGCGATTTGAGCGAACAACAAGTCTATAATCCAACCTTAGCCCTCTATTTTTTGAGCTTTTTTCAAAAAAAGTGTCAATTTCCACGTCTGATGTTGGATAACAATATGGCGATGGATCGGGGCAAACTGACTTATATTTCAAGGTTGCTGAATGGAGAATCGATCATTTTCCAAGCTCTGAATGAAAAACCGCCTTTGAGTCTTAAACAATTAGCTGATCGTTTCGGTGTCGATGACATGTTAAATGCCAATCACGACACCACATTTATTGTTTCGTTGCTCTATTACTTGGGCATTTTAACGTTGAATGGAGAAACTTTTCTTGGAAAACTGCGTTTTAAAATTCCCAATTTAGTGGTGCGAAAGCTTTATGTCGAACGGCTTTTTGAGATGTTCTTACCCCAAGAGCAAGAACGCGAAAAAATCCGCTTAGTTGCCGAGGAGTTTTATCAAACTGGTGATTTGCAGCCGGTGTGTGATTTTATGGAGCAACGTTATTTCAAGGTATTTGATAATCGTGATTATAGCTGGGCGAATGAACTGACGATTAAAACCGCTTTTTTAACCGTGTTGTTTGATGATGTGTTTTACATCATGGATTCGGAAACCGAATTGGAACGACGCTATGCCGACTTAACGATGATTGTGCGCCCAGAGCGTCGCCACTCGCCGCTGCTCAACTTTTTGTTGGAATTCAAATACTTAAAATTTTCGGAGGTGGGATTAAGCGGTGAACAAGTGAGACAACTCAGTATCGACGAACTCAATGCGTTACCCCCAGTTAAACAGAAATTGACCGACTCTAAAAAACAACTGCTTGACTATCAAACTCGTTTGAAATCCAAATATGATGATTGTCCGTTGCAACTGATTAGCGTCGTGACGGTTGGTTTTGAGCGAGTCGTGTGGCAAAAGGTGTGATAAAACATACCGGTAATGGGTAATCTATTACCCATTATTACCCATTACCCATTCTCTTGATTGAATCAAAGGAGTATTTATTATGCTTAAATTTCCTTATGGGATAAGTGATTTTGATCGAATCATCACCGAAAACTGTTTTTATGTTGATCGTAGTAACCACATTCGACTGATTGAAGAGTTTGGCGATCAATTGTTGTTCCTGCGCCCCCGCCGATTTGGTAAAAGTCTGTTGTTATCAATGCTGGAAAACTATTATGATGTGGCAAAAGCTTCTGAGTTTGAAAGCTTGTTTGGGCATTTAGCGATTGGGCAAAATCCGACACCCAAACATAATCAGTATTTTGTGATGAAGTGGGATTTTTCAATGGTCAATGCAGTAGGCGATGTGAATGAAATTCGCCAAACATTGCATGACCATGTCAACGGTTGCATTGAAGAATTTCAGGTTCATTATCAACATTTGTTAAATTACAACCTGACCATCAACCCAAACAATGCGGTACGTTCCTTTCAATCGGTTTTAGCGGCCATTTCGCAAACGCCCTACCGCCTGTATTTGTTAATTGATGAATACGATAATTTTGCTAATGAAGTCATGATGGGTACTGGCGAAATCAGTCCTAATCGCTACCAAGCTTTACTTTCCGGGGAAGGATCACTCAAAGCACTGTTTAAAGCAGTTAAAGCCGCCAGTAGTGGACGAGGTTTGGAACGAGTTTTTATCACCGGGGTTTCTCCGGTGTTGATGAGTGACATCACCAGTGCTTACAATGTCGCTGTCAATATTTATCTGGATTCCGATTTTAATGAGTTGTGCGGCTTTAAAGAAAATGAGATCAAAGACGTTGTGACTCAAATTGTTAAGGAATGTCGATTGGAAGCCGAAAAAATCAGTCAAGCACTCTACGTCATTAAATCGTTTTACAATGGCTATTGTTTTAGCGATTTGAGCGAACAA
>Ga0233403_10000390_pt1 | contig 20799 bp, 17 predicted proteins | sample Na_oxic_1_MG_FD_179866 | JGI IMG/M metagenome (GOLD analysis project Ga0233403, IMG submission 179866) | Seawater microbial communities from Saanich Inlet, British Columbia, Canada - Na_oxic_1_MG | ecosystem: Environmental > Aquatic > Marine > Inlet | place: Canada: British Columbia | collected...
CGATACCACGCGCTTTGCCATCAATCGTAACCAAATCAAGCATTTCAGTACGTGGATACATTTGTACCTTGCCACGAGCTATTTGACGATTAAGAGCACTATAGGCACCCAATAATAATTGTTGCCCGGTTTGTCCTCTAGCGTAAAAAGTTCGTGAAACCTGAGCCCCACCAAAAGAACGATTATCTAACAAACCACCATATTCACGAGCAAACGGGACACCTTGCGCGACACCTTGGTCGATAATATTGCCGCTGAGTTCGGCGAGACGATAAACATCGGCCTCTCTAGCCCGAAAATCGCCACCTTTGATAGTGTCGTAGAATAATCGGAAAACACTATCGCCATCATTTTGATAATTTTTAGCGGCGTTAATACCACCTTGGGCAGCAACGCTATGCGCCCGGCGGGCACTATCTTGAAAACAAAAAGCTTTAATGTTGTAACCTAATTCTGCCAAAGTTGCAGCAGCAGACGCACCTGCGAGTCCAGTGCCAACAACAATAATGTCATATTTCCTTTTGTTAGCCGGATTAATTAATTTTAAGTCAAACTGATATTTGCGCCATTTATCAGCTAATGGCCCACTTGGAACTTTTGGATCTAATTTCATAGTTGGAAGTTTACTCTTGTGATCGTTATTTTTTGCTGGAGCCAGAAAAAGTTCCATAGGTTTCACCTATGGCTATTTACGTTTCACCCCAAAGGGGTTATGAATTGGCAAAGATGTGCCAACCCCGAAGGGGTTAAATGTGAATAGCCACCGATTCCATCTGTGGAATATAAATAGGGATCCAAATTATCGGTCATTTTTTTGATGGATTTAACACCCCGGTTGCAAACCCACTACCATTAAGTTAAGCATTGGAGTCCAAACCTTTAGATTTGGAAGTGTTTGATATTTAAGCCAAATAATCCAAAGTCTTACGGTTTGGATTCCAATAAAATTCCTTAACTTAATGGCATTGGGTTGCAAACCCCGTCCAGCAAGATTCCATATATAATAACAACAAAGATTACTTAACATTTTGAATCTTGTTTTATCATGATCCAATCCTTTATTATAAGCAATCCTTGTAGTTCATACCGGCTCTAATCTGAATACACTGGAAAAGTTTTCAATAGTTTTTCCAGATAAGTCAAATCTGGTAAGCAAACGGTTTCTGTGTTGTACATAACCTTAAAAGCCAAACCCCTGCCTACGTCAGTGATTGGATTAGTTAAAATCTCCTCTGTCACTGCGAGAATGCGTGGCACATCAATAGCTCTTAACGCATAAAATGGTATTGTTTGGGTAGATTCCAAACCGTACAAGATCACGATATGATGTTTCTTTACCGAAGAAGTTACAACTGGTAACGACAATGCCTCTTCAATGGACAACAAGGGAACACGTTGATTACGCCAATTGATAACTCCTAACAACCAATTGGGTTGATTGTTAGTTAGCAGCTCAACTTTGTTATTGTCAGAAGTTACTTCTGCAATTACCGTATTTGGTAGCAATAATTTTGCACCATAAACATGTATCAAAAGGCAATGTACAGCAATATTGTTATTTGGCATTGCTAGTTTAATGGTTAATGAGTTAATGGCTCATTTAATGAATCATTTTCAGGTATTTTGCCGGAACCTTCAGGGCAACCACAAGGGATTGCCCCTACGTTCCAAACAAAATGTAGGGGCAATCCTTTATGGTTGCCCGGTTAAAATACCAAACAAAATGTAGGGGCAATCCTTTATGGTTGCCCGGTTAAAATACCAAACAAAACGACGGAATCAAAGAGAAACTGTTTCGGCGAGCAAAGCATTAATGTGGTCAAGCAATTCAGTTTCATTAAACGGTTTACCTAAATAGCCGTTAACACCGATTTTCTCAGCTTTATCTCGATGTTTAGCACTAGTGCGCGAAGTAATCATAATGATAGGTAAGTGTTTCAACTCGGGACGATTACGCACTTGAGTCGCCAATTCGTAGCCATCCATCCGTGGCATCTCCACATCAAGCAACATTAAATCCGGGACATTTTCCTGCAATTTAGACACTGCATCAAGGCCATCTTTAGCAGTTAGCACTTTCATACCTTGCCGTTTCAAAAAACGGGCGGTAATTTTACGCACCGTGATAGAATCGTCTACTATCATAATGGTTTTGGTTTCCGGCTTTTTTTCTTTAACGATTTCCAAAATTTGGGAAGAAACATACTGTGGCGTGGCATCGGCACGAGTTATGGAAGATGCGTCTAAAATTAATACTACCCGTCCATCACCCAGAATGGTGGCACCAGCTATCCAACGAATAGCACTGATTTGAGGCCCAACTGGTTTTACCACAATTTCTTTGTTTCCTTCAATGGCATCCACTAATAAAGCCACCCGCCGTTCACCAGTACGGACTAGTAACATGGGAACCAAAGGAGTGTCGAGAGAAGCAGTTTTGTAAAAACCCAATAATTTCCCTAGATGAAAGATGTGGTAGTTATTATCTATATACTTATAATAGCGTACTTCATCCGTTTCACTAAACACTTCATCACGGGAAACACGCATCACAGCATCCACATTATTCATAGGAATTGCCATAGTTTCATCACCGATATGGACCAACAAAGCTTGACTAATGGTTAAAGATAGTGGCAAGCGGATATCAAATGTTGTACCCTTACCGGTTTGAGAGCTAATTTGTAAACTACCACCTAACTGTTTAATTTCATTATTAACAACATCCATTCCAACGCCACGTCCCGCAGTTTGGGTAATAATCTTAGCCGTGCTAAAACCAGATTCCAGAATAAACTGCATGATTTCTTGAGCATTGACTACAGCGTGGGGCTTAATCAGCCCACGTTCTTCCGCTTTTTGGCGAATTTTGGCAAGAGCCAAGCCGGCACCGTCGTCACTAAGTTTAATAATAAGCTCAGTGCCTTCCCTAAATAGAGCTATGGTAATTTTAGCAATACTTGGCTTGCCGGCCTGTTGACGAGTTGGAGCATCTTCAATACCATGCCCAATGGCGTTTCTGAGCATGTGTTCAAGGGGGGCTACAATGCGATTAAGGACAACCCTCTCAAATTCAATATCTTCTCCTTCAATGATAAAATCTACTTGTTTACGTAATTCTCTGGCGGTGAGCCGAGCAATTCTCTGTAAACGAGGTGAAATTTTGGCAAAGGGTATCATGCGAGTACATAATATATTTTCCTGCAACTCAGCACCGATGCGAGTTTGTTGAGTTAATAAGGAATCCGTTTGCCGCGTCAGGGATTTGATAAAGTCTTGAATGTTGGTTAAATCATTGACGCTTTCCATAAGGGCACGGGATAATTGCTGTATAGTAGAAAAGCGATCCAATTCCAGGGGATCAAATTCTTGATCATCATATTTGTGTTCCTTCACACCACTAAAATGGGAAAGAATTTGTGCTTCAGTTTCTATTTCTAAACGCCGTAATTGATCGCGTAAACGTATTATCGTCTGCTCCATTTCCACCAAGTTGTTTTTAACTGCGCCTTGTTGTTGTTCTATATGAGCGCGGGAAATAGACAACTCGCCGGTCAAATTAGTGATTTTATCAATCAGGGTTGCTTGTACCCGAATCTTATCTTCAGCACTGTCAGCTAGTTCTGCTTCTTTTTCATTATCAAGCGATTTTGCCTCCACTTGCTTGTGAGTTTCAACCTTTGGAGAGGGTGTTACTGGTTTATCGATCTTGACTGAAGTGGTTTCGGTTTTTCCTTTAGAATCCAATGAACTATTGATCTTCTCGATCAAATCGGTAGGCGTTTCTAAAGGTATATTTGAATGCACTGCTTCAAGCATGGCTGACAGTTCATCCACACTATCTTGGACAATTTCTTGAAGCTTGGTATTTGATTTCGCTTGGCCCTCAACGATCTGTGTAAGGACGGATTCCAAATGATGACTTAAATCGCCCATTGGTCCAATACCAACCATGCGAGCACCACCTTTGAGAGTATGCAGTTCACGTTGTAATTCTTTCATTAACTGCAGATTGTCCGGAGATGTTACCCACCGTTCAAGCAAAGGTTGAGTCTTTTCCAAAATTTCATCAGCTTCCTCAAGAAAGATCGCCATGAATTCGTCCGCGGCTTCTTCTGGCATTGTATCTTCAGCCGGGCTGGTGACCGTTTTTATGGTTGTTTGGATACTAGATTTTAGTGAAAATTGTACATTGTCCAACAACATTTTTGGCTCATTTTCACCCACCGGCCTACCATTCAATAAGTTTTCAATTAGGTGGGTTGCTTTAAGAAAAAACGTCAGCATATCTTCCGTGAGTTCTACTTGCCGTTCCAGCAATACTCTTGCATACTCTTCCATAGGGGCTGCTATTTCAGAAACCACTGAAAAATCAACGCTGCACGAACTGCCGTTAAGTGTGTGAAAAGCACGCATAACCCCCGGCGATATGCGTACTGGCAAATTTTGTTTAATGTTATTTAAAATATCCTTTAAATCAGTGATATGTTGAGTAGCTTCTATTTTAAATATTTCAAATAGCTGTGCATTAATTGCTTCATCATCTTCGGTTTCAAAAGTTGTGTCAGTAACGGATAGAATTTCTTTATCACCTAAAATGTCAACTGTCTCTAGTGTTAAATTATCATCAATTATATTTTCGGTTTCAAATTCTGGTTCATCTTCAGACAAGTCCACAGCTTCCAAGTCAAAATCTGCTTTTGGTAAATCTGAAGCATCAAGTTCCAGCTCGTTTTCTTCAGCACCCGGAAGTTCTAACTCATTTTCTCCAAACCCTTCAATGTCTAGTTCTTCCAAGTCAGCATCTTCAAACCCTTCAATATCTAGTTCTTCCAAGTCAGCATCTTCAAACCCTTCAATATCTAGTTCTTGGTCAGTTCCTTCTTCAATTCCTTCAATACCAAAATTCAATTCATTTTCTTCAATTTCATCTCCCAACTTTAACTCATCCGTGTCCAATGTCCCTAATTTTTGAAGTTCATCTTCTAATGGAGCCATAGAAATATTATTATCAGATGGAGTTACATCACTGACGTGTTTTAATTCGTTTGCCTCTTTGCGTTCGGTCAAATCATAAGCTTGTGAAATTAACCGGACAACGTTATCCGGCACCGGCTGGGTATTTTGAAATAGTTCGAGCATACTTGGCAACACTTTTTTAACTTGCTCAATGAGAGCCAACATGCCATCACTTCTTGGCAACCTACCTTCAATGACAAGATTGAGCATATTTTCAAAACGCCAGCCTAATTCTCCAATTGCCGTTGCGCCCACAACCCGTCCACTGCCTTTCAGGGTATGAAAGCAGCGTCGTAAATTTTTAATAGATTCAATATTTTGGGATTCATCTTTCCAAGCATCGAAGCTAGTAACAATTTCTTCAAGAATTTCCTCAACCTCCTCATTGAAGATTTCAAGGATTTCTTCGTCTATCTCTGAGCTAGATGTTTGTTCGGGAATATCAAGCAATTGCATATCAGTTTTCAGTATCAGTTATTAAGTTCATATAAACCAAGTTTTTTACAAGTTTATATAGTCAATACCATCGCCAATTGGATATTTGTTGGATATTTGGATATTTGTTGGATATTTGGATATTTGTTTCGGGAATGGAGCGAAGCGGATTTCCCGAAACTCTTATATAGGTTTCGGGAAATCGTACCTCATTCCCGAAACAACAAAACAAACAAATTTTTTGGCTTGGTTAGAAATCCGATTTTTTGCAAAAATCGGATTTCTTTGCCCCCTATTTTTCTGAAAGTCTATAGAAACCAAGTTTTTTGAAAAAACTTGGTTTAGTCATCAATGATGAGGAGCCTCACTATTTATTGAGAAGTCGTAATTGTCTCTCAGTTACTTTAAGGATTTCATCAGCATCCATAGGATTACCGGCAAGCGTATCCAAATAAAGGTCAATACAAATCAATACATCTGCTAAGGCCTTAAGTTTAACCAAAGGCGGTACGGCTCCCTCTTTTATAAACACTTTTTTTATGTATTTATTACACAGTCCTAGTAGTTTAGCCGCCCGATTATGCGATAAAACATATAAACAACCTTCTACTTGCTTTAGAAGATCGGGTACTTCTAATAAATTGTTGTCTTGTACACCAGTATCAATAAAAGTCACTAATGGTTGAATAACCTGTGACAGTTCCACTTTTGCTTCATCAACAGCGTGACGAAGTACCAGACCAAACTGAGGAGTCTCCGAATAGTCAGTGTCTGGACTTTGTTGCAAACGTTGTTTCGCATGTACACCCTGTACTGCCAAAATTTCTACGGCGGCATCAATTTTTAACAAAGCACTAGCAATATTAAGCAAAGTAGGAAATTCCGGCGGTTGGCGGCCGGTACTTATATTAAGAATCAATGTTGCTTGGGCTAACATAGATTGACGTTGTACCCTCAATCCAAGTAGCCCCAAAGTGTTAGCCATATCGCGCAATAGTATTACCAGAGGACGAAGTTCTGCCACAACCGAATTATCCGCCTTCATATATATATCTAAGATTTCTTCGGCACGGGCAAAATCATCCCGCAGCAGAGTCACAACAATTTTCATTAACTCAATATCAGGCCCGGTAAACATCAGTTTCGCAGTTGCCAAAGCAGTAGCTTGAGGGAAATAATCATTCAGTTGAAAAGTAGTTTTTACCAAAGTGATTTGTTTACCTTTAGAACGAGCCTGTGCGGCAATGTAAAGTAAGTTAGTAAATAAAGCTTTAGGCGGAGTTGCGCGTAAGGCGGCGTTACCGTGTACAACAGCCTGATTTATCAAAGCATCCAATTGTTTCAATAAGTTAAGAATAGCCTTATTGAGTACCAAACCTTTTTGTAATAAGGCTTCCATTACTGCCTCAGTTACCCACCACACCCTACACATCTGGGCATTAGCGGTTGCTTGTTGCAGACGCTGCATTATAGTGTAGATAAATTTCAATCCCTCAGCCGGTTGCTTAGGATTTTTTATTACAGTTGCTAACCCTTTTTGATAAGCAACCCGCATTTGTTGCATTAGCTTAATGAGTTTTGCATCTGGCAAATTGACCGCTTTTTTATTAGGTATTGCGGCTGACAAATCGGGCGTAAAGAAACTATTAGCCGCTAAGGCCGGCTGCTTCCTTAAGGTACGCAAATCGTTTAGCAATGGTAACAAAGCTAGTGGTATATCATGTTGGACAATCGCCAGATGATCTAAATAATTAGGCAATTGAGTCAAAGCACGCATCAATACATCATAAGTTGACTCATTATTATCAATCTTATTAGCCAGCAAAGATTTAATTGTCAACTCAACTTCTTGAACTAATAACGCGGCAGTTGGTAATTCAAGTATCCTAAGTGCCCCGTATATTTCATGCAACCATATCGCACACTGTTGCAACGGTGCGGTATCACTTGAATACTCTACAAATTGCTCCAATCCTTGGCGCGTTTGCTTAAGATTTTCATCAATCGTTGCTTTTACCCAAGTCAGGGCCGAATATTTCATGGTTATTAACTTATCAGTTATCAGTTATCAGTTATCAGTTATGTAATTATCAGTAAACTATTATTAGTTTTTTGATAGTTTATCAAAGTAGCCATACGTCTTTCTATTTTTGGGCCACGAGTAAATCTGGAAAGATTAGACATATCAAAGGCTTTAATAATTTATCCGAAGCAAAAAATATTCCGCTTACCATTAATATTTTTGTAACTACTTTGTTGGACGTGGTTGCAAACCCCGCCTCTTTTTGCATTATTTTCTGATACCAGTTACAATCCTTCCTAGCATTTTTTTTAAAGTCTAGCAATACAATACTTAATAACTGCATAAACTGAATCCTGAAAACTATTTCACTGAATCGAACCGCTCAACTCCTCAATAGCTTGTTGTTCATCGGCGGGCAATGTGAAACCCGCCACCGATTTCTTTAATTCATTAGCCAGCGTTGCCAATAATTCAATGGAGGCAGCAGTTTCATTGGTACCATTGGAGGTTTGAGTGGTAATCTCCTGAATAATTGTCATCGTACCAGAAATATTTGCAGCCACTGCGGCTTGAGTTCGTGAGGTCTGTGAAATATTTTCAATCTGTCCGGCCAATTGCACCGAGACTTTTTCAATTTCTGTTAATGCTTCACCCGCTCTTTCAGCAATTCTAGCACCTGATACAACCCCGGTGGTACTTTGATCCATTGAACTTACGGCTTCATTGGTATCGCCTTGGATAGTTTTTACTAATGCATCGATCTGTTTGGTGGCATTACCGGAACGTTCTGCTAGTCGTTGAATTTCATCGGCAACTACTGCAAACCCACGCCCAGATTCGCCAGCCATCGCGGCTTGAATTGCGGCATTTAAAGCTAATATATTAGTTTGATCGGCAATGTCATCAATCAGCTCAACAATTTCGCCGATTTCTTGGGCACTTTCTCCTAAGCGTTTAATCCGCTTGGAAGTTTCCTGAATTTGTTCACGAATTGTATCCATTCCGGCAATGGTGTCTCGCACAACTTTAGCACCTTTACCGGCAATGTTCACTGACTTTTTGGCAACATCAGCAGATTCGATAGCATTTGCCGAAACTTTTTTGACGGAATTAGCCATGCCAATAATGGCTTGTCCAGCCTTAGCAATTTGCTGAGCCTGCCGTTCACTGGCGCGAGTCAACTGTGCTGCTGTACCCCGTGTACTCTGCGCGGCTGCTGTAACTTGCACTGCGGTTTTATTAATACTAACAACCAAATCCCGCAAGGCTTCAATCGCAAAATTGATAGCATCTGCAATTGCACCAGTGAAATCCTCGGTAACGGTGGCATTCACCGTCAAATCACCATCAGCCAATTCAGAAATCTCCGTCAGAAGTCGTAAAATAGCTTCTTGATTACGTTGATTGGCTTGGCTTATTTCATCCAAACGCTGTTTCGTTTCAATAGAATGTGCTTTGTTAATTCTGATCATCAGATGAACAAATACAAAAAGCAAAACCAATACTAATATCGCTAATGCATTGCCTAACATTGGCGAAACCAAATACTGTTTAGAAGTGCTAAAATAATCCGCGTTAAAGGCGGCAATCATCAAGCCAAACGACAGTAGTAATACGACAATAAGAGCGATTAGCCACGTATTTGTGGATCCTTTTGTTTTGAAAGACAATTTCATATCAGTTTTCAGTTTCTGGTAATAATTTCATATTATGTAGTGGGTTACAGCATAGAATGGTCAAAAATTTGAAATATGATTTAATTTATAATAAATTCAAGTAGTTATTTAGTATTTAGTCCGTTCCATCTATGATGACGATCACTATAGTTTTCAGTTTTCAGTTCCGATTGAAAATTGAAATTAGAGTGCGGCATTGCGGAATAAACTACTCTTGGCAAGCTCCTGCATGTTAAATACTGTCCAAGTTATTTCCTTGGTGGTGAATAGTCCATTAGAAAAGGGAGTTATCCTAGCTTCTTGGCAAGGTGTATCTAAATCTCTTAAATAGTCTGGAAATTGTTGGATACCAAGAACTTCATCAATCAAGAGCCCCGCCGAAATATTTAGTTGGTTTATTATTAGTATTCGTGTGTGGTTTCCAATGGTAATTGGTTGCCCTTCTAAACAAGCGTTCAAATCAATCACTGGGAGCAGTAACCCACGAATATTGGCTAAGCCTTTCACCCATGATTTGGCACCCGGCACTTTAGCTAATTTGCCAGTCGAAGGGATAATCTCACGTATTTCATTTATGGATGTGACTAAAAAAGTTTCTCCAAGTCTAAAAGCAATACCTCGCCAAACTGGCTCAATTTTTTTATGACTTGGTAATCCCTTCGCCCGCAGTGAAGCTCGCCGTTCAATCTCTTGTAGCCATTTATAAGGCTTGGGTGGTAAATTATTTTTCATGTAAAAAAACTATGGTTTTTTTAAATTGGATCGCTTTTACTACAGTTGGAGCAAATTAAATAACTAAGGTTTTTAAAACCAACTCGTGACATAACTAACTTTATTAATATCGAAACAATTATTTAAGCGAGCCATTTTTTAACCGTAGTTAATAACTCGTCTTGTTTGATTGGCTTGACCAAAAAGTCTTTTGCACCTTGCATTAAACCCCAAGCTCGGTCACTTTCCATATTTTTGGAAGACACAATCAACACCGGAATGGATTTCGTATCCGGGCTTTTGGTAATCTTGCGAGTTGCTTGAAAACCATTTAAACCCGGCATGACGACATCCATAATAACCAAATTAGGCTGCGTATCTTTAGCCTTTTGTATGCCTTCTTCACCATTATTCGCTTCTGAGGTTTGATAGCCTTGTGTTTCCAACATATTTTTCACAATGTCGGTATCCGCCGGCGAATCATCTATTATCAATATATGGGCCATACCTTATCTCTTGAGGTTTTTTAAGTCCGTTTTTAAGAGCGTGGCCTCGAAATTAAGATGTAAACCAAGATATTAAAATAACTAATTGTAGCTACGAAGGGCAACCACAAGGGATTGCCCCTACATATAAATAACTAATTGTAACTACGAAGGGCAACCACAAGGGTTGCCCTTTTCACCTTAAAGAATCCGGCTGAGTAGTTACAACTAATTTATTATTAATAATATCTTAATTTACTTTAAATTGAGGTTGTGCTCGTTTTAAAACCTAACCGGCAGCCTTGGCCTCTACCACGTAGGTTTTTATGGTACTCAGTAAATCTTCGCGCGTGAAAGGCTTAGTCATATAATGTTCAGCCCCTACTGTTCGACCACGGGCACGTTCAAATAAACCATCTTTAGTAGTTAACATGATAACGGGAGTTTTTTTAAACGCTTGATTATTCTTAATTAAAGCACATGTTTGGTAGCCATCAAGGCGAGGCATCATAATATCGACAAAGATGATATCCGGTTGATGCTCTATCACCTTTGATAAAGATTCAAATCCATCGGTTGCCGTAATGACATTACAACCGGCTTTTTTCAAGAGTGTTTCAGCGGTGCGTCGAATAGTCTTACTATCGTCTATAACGACGACTTTAATGCCTTCAAATTCAGTACTCATGGTGTACCTCATGCCTTTGCTAATAGCGAATAGCAAATAACAACGTTATTATTTTTTATATTTTGATAAATTGTTTAAATAGTGTGTTGACCATGTTATTTTGGCCTTAAACAGCAATAGCGGCTTCCCACCTAAAGCTGGACAAAATCTTTTCGGTCTTAAAAAAGACCTAAAAGGTTTGGTTTGGGGTCGCGGCTTAAGTTGATAGCCGCAATGGCGAATAGTTCGTTCTATAATAGCAAATCGCACTACATTAAAACGTTTAATAAATTGAATTATCTAATTGGACGAAAGCCATTTAGGGTGAACCATTGGTAGAGATTGACATGAAACATATATAGATGTTCAGAAAAATAGCTTTTTGGACTCTCACGCGACTTGGGTTAGTAAGGCTCGTGAAATTATTATCGAAAAAACTATATCTTGCCAGACACCCAAGCGATATTATAGCCTATCAAGAAGCTATCTAAATAGTATCCATTCAAAACGCCTATAAAAAATCCAACGCTTTGAGTATGCTTTGAGTATTTATTATATGGACAATAATTAAAGGAATGAGAAAATATTATGCAATTTTCCAATGAATGACGTATACTCCGAAAACATATTATTATTTATAAATTAGATATTGTAAATTGATTTCTAATTTAACGAGCCTTGCTTAGTTGGGCTACGCCAAATAATTCGGCAAAATATTTATTTGAAAATCTATAGTTGATTTTTATACCTTAAAAATAAAGGCACTCAATGAATTCCCAAAATTTAGATGCCGCTTCGCATTCTACCACAGTATTGCATGAACCGTTAGAAAAGCTCGAAGCCCACTTACTCACATACCAAGGGGAAATTGAACAATGGTTACGTCTTCAATGGCTTGATACACCGGCACCATTCTATGCCTCTGTCGATTTACGTAATGCCGGTTTCAAACTTGCCCCGGTTGATACTAATTTATTTCCAGCCGGCTTTAACAATCTCAATGAGAATAGTTTGCCATTGTGTGTACAGGCAGCGCAAGCGGCGATTGAGCAATTAAATATAGCGGCTCGCTTTGTTTTGATAATACCAGAAAATCACACACGCAATTTATACTATTTGGAAAGTGTGGCAACCTTGTCTAACATTTTACAGCAAGCCGGTTATGAAGTTCGTATCGGTTCAATGTTGCCCGATTTGCAAGCACCGCAAACCGTAACATTACCATCAAAACAAAGTCTGCTCCTTGAACCTTTAATTCGAGAGGGTTCTTGTGTAAGTGTCAAAGGCTTTATGCCTTGTTTTGTGTTGCTTAATAATGATTTATCTTCGGGACAACCACCGATTCTTGAAGATATTCATCAGCAAATCATGCCACCATTGTTTATGGGCTGGGACACTCGCTTAAAATCAACGCATTTCACTCACTATAGCCAAGTTGCCAAAGAGTTTTCTGAACATGTCAAGATTGACCGTTGGTTAATTGAGCCATTATTTAGAAATTGTGGGGAAATTAACTTTATGACAAAAGGTGGTTATGAATGTTTGGCTGACAATGTTGATGTGTTACTTAATGCCATACGACGTAAATATACTGAATATGAAGTGCCTCATGAGCCTTTTGTAATTGTTAAAGCGGATGCCGGTAGTTATGGCATGGGGGTAATAACCGTACACAGTGCCGATGAAATATTGGCCCTCAATCGCAAACAACGTACACGTATGTCAACCACGAAGGAAGGGAAATCTATTCGCCGAGTTATTTTGCAAGAAGGGGTATACACTTTTGAAACTTGGGGGCAACAGAATGCTGTCGCAGAGCCGGTAGTTTATATGATCGATCATTTCGTCGTCGGCGGTTTTTATCGGGTACATACGGGGCGCGGTGTCAACGAAAACTTGAATGCGCCCGGAATGCAATTTGAGCCTTTACCTTTTACTAATTCTTGTATTACTCCCGATTATCGTCAAGCACCGAATGCTTGTCCCAATCGGTTTTATGTTTATGGAGTCATTGCCCGTTTAGCATTGTTGGCGGCAGCCCGTGAACTTAATCTTGAAAAAATGACTAGTTAGGCCCCGCAATTTACCCGAAGCAACCGCTTCGGTCTTGTCCCTACTATTACAATCAATGCCATATCGTAACGCGCGAACCGGAGTGCATTGGTACAAAGTACGCCTAGAACGAAGGTTCGCTAATAAATCATATATTTATTGTATGAATAGCTCCGCGTTTTGGCATTGACCATTACAATGGGCATGTAGGGGCATACCGATTTGGTTGCCCAACATTTTGCCAAAGGTGCCGTTATGAATGAGAATTTAATAAGACTCGAAACTAAACCTGACCGGTTTTTAAAACCGGTTAGGTTTGGCAAAAACCAGTGAACGTTTTGGATTAATGTTAATTGCCAATTATTTATAATATGCCAGAAGAATCTTTGTTAGACTTTCAACTCATTGAAAAATTGAAAACCGCCACCGCAAAACGTGGTTCAGATTTTTGGATATCTTTGGTAGACCATTTTTTTACTCAGGCAGAAGCACTAATAAGTGAGATATCGCAATCCAATCAGCAGGGTGATATGGAGCAAGTGAATAAAATTGCCCATAAATTAAAAGGCTCAGCAGCTAGTTTTGGAGCCTTCATTCTGGCTCAGTTGTGCTCCGAAATTGAAAACCATAGTGCCAATCATTATAACGAGGCAAAGATAGATTTACTTGTCAATCAATTGGAGCATTGCTATATCAATACGCGACCGCAACTGTTAAAGGCATTTAAGAATAAATAATTAGCTAAAATATTATTTTAATAAATCGTGAAATTTAAACGCTATAATTCTTGGCAGCTTTGGCAAAATGTTGGGCAACCATAAAGGATTGCCCCTACATGCCCATTGTAATGGTAGGGGCAATCCCTTGTGGTTGCCCTTTTCGGGATAAATTAAGGGGCCTAATTCTTCAAATAAATTTCACAGAATAGAAACCAAGTTTCTGGCAAAAGCTTGGTTTGTAAAAAATTGCCGGGGAATTAAACATGGGAACCATAGTTATTAAAGTACCTCATTTAAAAATCATTGAGCCACTAGTTATTATCACACTAATCCTACCCTTCACCCTTTGGGCAGCGACACCTTGTGATCAGGCTACCCAAAATGTCATCAAAGTTTATCACTTGAGGCATACTTTATCTTTGGCGCAACAAAAATCTTTGCTGCAACAAGCCATTAATCTTTGTCCAAATCATGCTCAAGCTCATAATAATCTCGGCGTGCTGCTGGAACAAGAGGGTGATAACACTGTGGCACTATATCATTATCGTCAAGCGGTAAGCAACCAACCGGATTATGTCGAAGCTTGGCTCAGCATCGGTAATATTTTATATGAACAAAGACAATATCCTTTAAGTTTGGAAGCCTATTTACAAATTTGCACTCAACATCCACGCGCCCGTCTCCGTATCACAGAATTATTGCGTGATAACCGCTATCGCACAGTTGATGGGAGTCAAGTGATGGGGCATGAAAGTTTAAGTTTACTTTTCGATAAAACCCGTTTACAAAGCTTTTACCAAAAAGTAACCAATTGCCGTCAAGTCGATAAATCCATTGCGCCCGATATCGGTGCAACGAAGATGCTTTTAGAGACAACGGTGATTTTTCGTCCCTTCCATTTTAAGGTGGGTAAACATGATTTGAGTTTAGTTTCTGAGGCGCAATTGGATCAAGTGGCTACCGCTTTAATAAATACTAAGGCGCAAAATATTCTCATTCATGGGCATTCTGACTCAAAATCTTTTGCTGGTTTTTCCAAGACAAAGAGTGATTATTTAAATTGGCAACTTTCCCAAAAACGTGCCGATTCAGTCAAAACGGCACTCGCGCAACGCGGCATCTTGAATTACCGTATTAAAATTTTTGGTTATGGGGATAGCCGCCCATTGGTGAGTGGTGATAGTGAAACGGCGTTGGCTCAAAATCGGCGCGTGGAGATTGAGGTGGTTGATTAAGGAACGTGCATAAAATGACTTATATTATGTAGGGGCAATCCCTTGTGGTTGCCCTTCGTAGTTACGAATAACTTTAAATAATTAGAGGAAATCAAAATATGCCTTACAGCAGTTTCACTCTTAAAAAAGTAGAGAAAGCATTCCAATTACAAGAAACGGTACAAAACCTTTTTCCCACCGTTAAAAATCTTGAAATCAGTGATTGGTTACAACAAACGTTGGAAAAAGGCTCTTGTCTTCCAATCAAGAGTGAGAAAGCCCGCTCGGAAATGATTATTGCCCCTATTTTGTTGGAAATGATGGAAAAAAATCAGCGTACATTTACGATATTTTCGGGTGATAGTTTAGATGTCGATGCTGATAAAGGGTTGAATGGAGAATGTGATTTTATTATCAGCAAAGCTATAAAAACTTATACGATTCAAGCACCTATTTTTGCCCTCGTCGAAGCCAAGCAAAATATTGTCGAAAACAACATGGGACAATGCGCGGCACAAATGATGGGTGCGAGGATTTTTAATCAGTCCGAAAACCAACCGATTGAAACCATTTTTGGATGTGTGACTAATGGTGAGGTATGGCAATTCCTAAAACTTGAGAACCAAACCATTCTGATTGATGCGAGAAAATATTTTATTGATAATCTGGAGCAGATTCTTGGTGTACTTCAAGCTATTATAGATTTTTATGCTGATCATTCTGAAAATGTTTGAACAAGATTTCACGGATGAATGGATTAACAGGATTAATTTGAAATTTTTCGTAGGGTGGGTAGAAGCGAAGCGGAAACCCACCATTCCATCTGATTTTGTTCCACCGATTTCATCGGTGGCTATTCACATTTAACCCCTTCGGGGTTGGTACATCTTTGAAAATTCCTCACCCCGAAGGGGTAAAACATGAATAGCCTTATGTGAAACATAAAGAACTTTAGGGTGAAAAATACGGCATCCTTCATATCCTTATAAAAGTAGTGAACAGTTGTTTCGGGAATGGAGCGGATTTCCCGAAACCCACAACTAAAACCACGTCAAATTTAACACAAAATGAAAGTTCAATCACTACACCTAAAACATTTCAAACGATTTCGTGAACAATCGCTTGATTTTACCGTTCCAGAAACCGGCTTAGCCAAAAACTTGATTGTTCTCGTCGGAAAAAATGGCTCCGGAAAAACCAGCATTCTGCAAGCCATCGCCGCAGTTTTGGGCAATGCGACGGGACGCTTAGAAAAATTGAATGATTTAAACTGGCCCGGATTTGATTTGGAATTAGCCAACAGCAATTGGCAATTGCCTACTTCGATAAAAATTGAGGTAGAGTTTTCACCGGCAGAAATCACGGCTACTCAAGAATTTTATCATAAAAATAAATTAGTTGGTCATTTTAGCCAGCCTTCCGATAACCGATTTGTGACTTTGACTCTTCAAAATGAGGCTGTCCATGCCAATACACCAGAGGCATTGTCTCAGTTTAAAGGACGAAATTATGCCAAACCAATCGTTAAAACGCATCCTGAATGTTACAAACTATTCGAGCAGGTGGGTACCGTTTTTTGGTATACGGAACAACGAACCGCTACCAGTTTAACTTCGGAGCATAACGGCAAAACCATTAATATATCTGAGGAATTACTGCGTGATCGCTTGTCAAAATTTGCCCTATTTCATCAACAGCTATCGATGGGAAAATTTAAAGCACTTAGTCGCGGAAAAAAGGATTTATTTGTCGAACTGCAAAAAGCTTATCAAACCGTTTTCCCAGAGCGTCGTTTTGAAGGGACGTTATTGCGTCCAGATATTGATGACATCTTGAGTGAACCTTGGTTTTATTTTTATGATGGTTTGCATCAGTATGAAATTTCAGAAATGTCGGGCGGTGAAAAGGCTATTTTTCCGATTTTATTCGATTTTGTGAATTGGAATATTCATCATTCTGTCATACTCATTGATGAAATTGAATTACATCTGCATCCACCGATGCAACAAGCCCTTCTTCGCGCCCTGCCCAAAATGGGTCAAAATAATCAATTTATTATTAGCACGCATTCTGATTATATTGAACAGATTTTACCGGATGATTCCCCTTATGAAACCATTATCCGTTTGGAGGACTAAATTTTGAGTGTGATAAGTCTAAACACAAAATTGTTGTTTTGTGAGGGCAAACCGGTTCCAAGAGAGTGAATTTTGGGCGCAAAAAAAGTACCTCGTGTGGTTTCATGGTAAAGACTTGAAAAAAGCCATGTAGAAAGAAAAGCCAAATTCAATTTTTTTGGATAAATTCTGCGCTTGGGCAACCGCAAGTTCTAATTCAACAGTAAAAACTTTTGAACAGGATTACACGGATTAATGGATTGACAGGATTAATTTATCAGAATATCATTGAAGCAAACAAGTATGAAGGATACTAATGGTTTTTAATCCTGTTCATCCTTTAATCCGTTAAATCATGTTCAAAAAAAAATAGTTAGGAGAAAAAAAACATGTCAAAGAAAATTATAGCCATTGGTTTAATGACGTTGCTAATTGGGGTAGCGGTGAGTTGGTTATTGATGCAGCCGTCACCACCCGTTGTTCCGTCAGAGGTGGATGAGGTGTTTGTGCAAGTGGGACATTCTAGCAGTGTAAATTCCGTTGCATTTTCCCCCGATGGCAAAACTGCATTATCAGGTTCTAAGGATAATACAATAAAATGGTGGGATTTAACAACTGGACGACTCATCAAAACCTTAGAAGGGCATCTTAGTAGTGTATATTCCGTTGCATTTTCTCCCAATGGTAAAACCGCTTTATCTGGTTCTTATGATGATACAGTGAAATGGTGGAATTTAGCGACCGGAAACGTCATCAAAACTTTAGAAGGGCATTCTAGTAGTGTAAATTCCGTTACATTTTCCCCCGATGGCAAAACTGCTTTATCTGGTTCTCAAGATGATACAGTGAAATGGTGGGATTTAGCGACCAGAAATGTCATCAAGACTTTAAAAGGGCATTCTGATGGTGTAACTTCGGTTGCATTTTCCCCTGATGGTAAAACAGCATTGTCTGGTTCTTATGATAAAACAGTGAAATGGTGGGATTTATCAACAGGAAATGTTATAAAAACATTAAAAGGACATTCAGGTAGGATTAATTCTATTATATTTTCTTCTGATGGCAAAACCGCTTTATCAGGAGGAGGTTATGACGATAATACAATCAAATGGTGGGATTTAGTGAGCGGAAATATCATCAAAACTTTAGAAGGGCATTCTGATGGTGTAACTTCAGTTGCATTTTCCCCATATGGCAAAACTGCTTTATCTGGTTCTTATGATGATACAGTGAAATGGTGGAATTTAGAGACAGGACACATTATCAAAACTTTAGAAGGGCATTCAGAGACAGGACACATTATTAAAACTTTAGAAGGGCATTCAAATTTTGTAGCTTCCATTGCATTTTCCCCCGATGGCAAAACCGCTTTATCTGGTTCTAATGATAATACAATGAAATGGTGGAATTTAGCGACAGGGAATGTCATCAAAACTTTAAAGGAGCATTCTAGTATTGTATATTCAGTTGCATTTTCTCCTGATAGAAAAACTGTCTTATCAGGGAGTAATGATGAAGTGGTGAAATGGTGGAATTTAGAGACAGGACACATTATCAAAACTTTAGAGGGGCAATCTAATGGTGTAACTTCCATTGCATTTTCCCCCGATTGCAAAACCGCTTTATCCGGTTCTTTTGATGATACAGTGAAATGGTGGGATTTAGCGACTGGAAATGTCATCAAAACTTTAGAAGGGCATTCTTATAATGTATATTCCGTTGTATTTTCTCCCGATGGCAAAACTGCTTTATCTGGTTCTGATGATAAGACAGTGAAATGGTGGAATTTAGCGACAGGAAACGTCATCAAGACTTTAGAAGGGCATTCTTATGATGTATATTCCGTTGCATTTTCTCCCGATGGCAAAACCGCCTTATCAGGTTCTTATGATAACACAGTGAAATGGTGGGATTTATCGACTGGGCGCATCATTAAGACTTTAGAAGGACATTCCTTTTGGGTTCGTTCCGTCGCGTTTTCCCCCGATGGCAAAACCGCTTTGTCGGGAAGTCATGATAACACAGTGAAATGGTGGGATTTATCGACTGGGCGCGTCATCAAGACATTAGAAGGACATTCCTTTGGGGTTAATTCTGTCGTGTTTTCCCCCGATGGCAAAAGTGCTTTGTCGGGAAGTTATGATAACACGGTGAAATGGTGGGATTTATTGACCGGGCGCGTCATAAAGACATTTGAAGGGCATTCCTCTGATGTAAAATCCGTCGCGTTTTCCCCCGATGGCAAAACAGCTTTGTCGGGAAGTAAAGATACCACCATACGCTTATGGAATCTAGAAACCAGTGAAGAAATTATCCAAATGGTAGCTTTTAAGGATGGTGAAGGAATCGCCATTATGCCACAAGGTTACTATGCAGCTTCGCCAAATGGTGAGCAATATATTAATGTTCGTATTGGCAACCGTTCTTATGGCATTGATAAATACAAAACGTTTTACCACCGCCCTGATATTATTCAACTTGCTTTACAGCTTGGTGATACCCGACGTGCCATTGCTCTAGCCAATCAACAAAAACGCAAGTGACTCAAGAATAAATGGTGTCAGAGTAAAAAAAATTTTGTTATCTTGAACACTCAAGCTTCGCTGCAACCCACCATTCCATCCATTCACAAAAAGGTGGGTTTCGTTCCTCTACCCACCCTACGCTTGCTACGACAACCAGGTATGTAGGGGCGAACCTGCGTGTTCGCCCTCCAATTTTTAATTAAAGGCAAACACTTCTAATTAAAGGGCAAACACATAGGTTTGCCCATACGACAACCATGTATTTAGGGGCTAACCTTTGTTATCGTCCTTTTGATTCACGCTTGTGCCAACGCTTTTTCTTGAAGATAGTCACAAAACTCTTCAAGATCGTTAATTTCTCGTGTTGTACAGTTTGTGCGAACGTAAAAGGTTTTCTTGTTCTTCTTTTTATGAAAGGCGGGTTGGCTCGCTTTATTCACCACCATCGCACAAACTTGTTTGCCATCAATTTCTTCAAAATTGATCGTAATATGTTGGGCAAAGGCTTTGCCAATGCGATCCCAAATTAAACTGGTGATATCTTGCTCAAATAGATCGATGGCAGCTCTTTTTTGCCCCAATAGGGAAAAGTCGTTTTCCAGTCCGTAAATGCTTCCATCATCTTCCACACCAATTAACACCGTGCCGCCTTCACTATTTAAAAATCCCACCATCGTTTTAAATGTGGCAAGGCGCAATCTTTCGCTTTTTTTTTCAGTTCCATCATATTGAAATGTCCGTTTAAATTCCAGCGTCGCGCTTTCGCCCTGTTTAATGAGTTCGGCGATAGAAGGCGGGGCTTCCGCCTCAATTTTTCTAATTACCGGCAAAAAAAGTGGCAATTTGCGTTCATCCAATTGTTTTTTCAATGCATCTTCAGTGTCAGCAAACTCCATAATGGCATTGTTAATCACGGCAACATATTGATTTAGATAATTTTATTGCAAAAAAGCGGCATTGTCTTCTATCCACTTTTCATCTTTGCGGTTGCCCCAGCGATTGAAATAGGCAATGGCAGCTTGGATAGATTGTTGAAAACTCCGGAGAACTAGGAAGCAAAAAATAAAACATATATAATTCAACATATTAGAATATTTTTCATCTGTTCAAATTGTTCGTAACCAATATCCGGTTCTTCGACAAATTGTTCAACAGC
>Ga0233403_10000391_pt1 | contig 20783 bp, 26 predicted proteins | sample Na_oxic_1_MG_FD_179866 | JGI IMG/M metagenome (GOLD analysis project Ga0233403, IMG submission 179866) | Seawater microbial communities from Saanich Inlet, British Columbia, Canada - Na_oxic_1_MG | ecosystem: Environmental > Aquatic > Marine > Inlet | place: Canada: British Columbia | collected...
CGCTGTCTTTTTTTGTTTTTTTTTTGCACTTTTATTAGATGTGTCGTAAGTGCCTGAGTATCAAGGACTTACGCGGCCAGGCCCGCCCCGCGCGCGTAAGTCGTTGGTATTCAACGACTTAGGTAACTCAGTTAGCGATGTGCCATGTCGCCTGTTGCTGAGCCTGTGCCTCATCGTCTAACCGTAAGCCTGTTAGGACTGCGATGGTCATGATGAGAGCGACCATAACGATTGCGAGTATATCGAATAATTTCATAATGTCTAACGGTTATTTGGTTTGTTCGAGAGGAAGACGCTCCAAACCCTCACGCTCTAAGCATGAGTCGATGAAGTCAGCCCATTCGTAATCTTGACGGTCGAGGGCATCCCAGTATTGGCGCGAGAGGTCTTGTAGTTTTTCGTTTTTCATTATGCTTACAGTATAGGTTGAGAGAGGTGGAAGTCAAGCTTATCGCAAAGTTTTTTTAGTTATATTTACAGAAAAGCATTGTATAGCAATCGCCGCGAACGTCGATGTTATTGACGTGCTTAAAGCCTTGAGCAAGTAGCTCATCTTTTTGGCGTGAGACTTCGTCGGTTAGGATTGATGAAACTTTGATTTGTTTGAAGGTTTTCATAATGTGTAAGAGGTTAAAGGTTAGACTACGCGATGTTATCGAGGCGGTTAAGAGATACTTCAATCTCGCCTCCATCGTCATCGCGAACGATGGCGAAGCCGTTGAGTGAATCGATCTGTAAGATCTCAACCCATTGAGCGTTGTCGAGTGTAGCGGATGTAGGTGTGTTATTTGTTATCATGTTATACAGTATGGTTATTTTTGTGCGATTGTCAAGGTATTCTGAAAGTTTTTTTCCATTATCTCAACCTTTTTTACGCCGAAGATTAAGGCGAGGCGGCTAGGTGTTTCGCCAAGGTTGCGGTTGTGCGTGTAGCTGCACTGAGTGAGGTGGTCGATTGCGTCGGCGATTAGTTTTTCTGTGTTCTTCATTATGCTTACAGTATAGTGGCACTAGATCCCGAGTCAACCCCTAATCGAAAAAAAAATAAAATATTTTTCTAGGATACCCCCCACCCATTGTCAAAAAACGCGACCCAAGAAAACACAGAACAAGCGGGGGGGAGAGTTTCTTCAATCTCCCAACACATTTTCACGATTGGAAACAACGGCGGAGCGTCCGCGCGAGTACCCCCCTTTTCTCAGAAAACAGGCGTACTTCTTTCTTACGGGTAAATAAAAAAAATAAAAAAAATCACAGCCCCTTTTTCTCAAACCTTAATGTCACGTCTCCGAGAATACTATAATACTTGTCTTCGACCTTATTACTCTTAGACATATTTTCCCTAGCGCCAAGGTGCTGCAGGTTCCAAGGTACGTGCAAACCGCAAAAGCACGGATGAATCAAAGGAAAGATGTGGTCAACGTGATTATCTTGGGCGCGGGCATATATTTTTTTAATTTCATTCTTATGAAAATCAGAAAGAAGGATGTTTTTGGTTCTTCCTCTTCTTGCTTGTGCTTTCTCAATGTAGTATGCCTTTTCCTTGTTGTAGTGTTTGCGATTTGACTTGTTGGCTCTCAGTCTTTGTTCGCGCAACCACTTATGAGAGACCCACCTTTCCCTTTCACCTCTATATTTGTAAAAAACTAAAGATTTATCGGGGTGTGGATCTCCCATTTTATATCTCACGGTCAATCTAAGCCCAACTTCTGCGCGATTTCGTTTGCCCCAAAAATAAGTTCGCCGTCATCCGTTACCAGTGTGGGTACTGTGCGAATGTTATTTTGAGCAAAAAAATTGGGATCAACATCCATATCTTTAAATTCGACCTTTACCCCAGAACTTTCGATTCTGGCTTTTAATGTTTTACATGGAGCGCACCATGTTGCTGTTGCTAGTTTCATATTTTTTAAATTGGTGGAAATAGTATATTATTACCCCCCAAACAAAAGTCAAGAGAAAAATTAGTGTAAATGTTTATATGATTGACTTAAATGATAATACCACAATTAATATACCTCTTAGAAATTTATTAGCTCTAATTTTTATGGTAGCGGTATGCGTTACTGGCTATGTCAATGTTACATCTAGAATTACGCAACTTGAGCATGATCGAAATATCCGCGATGTTGAGATTGGAGCAAATACAGAGTTTCGTATTAAATGGCCAAGAGGCGAACTTGGCGCTTTACCTGAAGATGCTGAACAAAACCTGAGACTGCAATATATAGAAAAGCACTTAGACGAAGTAGAAAAGATTGCTCGTACTTTAGAGATTAAAGGGGATAACGCTGGGATTTAAAAATGGTGGGCCCTGAGAATTACGATATCTCGACCTAACGATTATGAGTCGTTTGCTCTTCCTCTGAGCTAAGGGCCCTGTTGTAAATTTTAAAGTGGTACTCCGAGCAGGACTTGAACCTGCGACCCACGGTTTAGAAAACCGTTGCTCTATCCGTCTGAGCTATCGGAGCGTTTATAATAAGTAATATACGGAATTTTGGGGCTTTGTCAATAAAATACGAAAAATATAAAAAATGGTACATCCTCCGAGACTTGAACTCGGAACCAATTGATTAAAAGTCAACTGCTCTACCGATTGAGCTAAGGATGCGTAAAGTGTGAGGGAGTCGACCGAAAGCTTCCAGTCCTTATCCTCATTATCTACCCACCGTCGCAGGAATTACAAACTCAATTAAAAAAGAAACGTCCCAATGGTGATCAACCCATTGCTCCCTGTTGTGTTCCGCAGAACAGTTTCAGGTGAGTAACCATCACTGCTCGTATGCAGGAGAGGATATAGGACAAGGTGGCTGCGAAGGTAGGGATCGAACCTACGACCAAGTGATTAACAGTCACCTGCTCTACCGCTGAGCTACTTCGCAATAAAATGGAGCTTCCTGTCAGAGTCGAACTGACGACCTGATGATTACAAATCAACTGCTCTACCAACTGAGCTAAGGAAGCGTTAAGAAATGCGCCCAGGTATCTTTATAGTGCGCCCTGGGCTATACACTTGAAAAGGTTTGATTCACCCGTTAAACGGTTGAATTTTTACAGACAATAATTACTTGTCTCCTGTTGTAAGCGCCTACAGAGCAGGGAATCTCGCAGTATACACGGGCCATTCATCATCTTTTAGGTTGCGATCCTATGATGCCGTGACGTCTTTCATTCTCGCTAATAGAACTTCTGCATGAATCAAATTTGGCGGAGGAAGTAGGATTTGAACCCACGGACGCTTTCACGTCAACTGATTTCAAGTCAGCCGCCTTAAGCCACTCAGCCATTCCTCCTAAAAATAAACTATCAAAGATCAATAACATTACTATACATACAAAAAAAGAAAAGTCAATCACAAAATTTAAAAACAAACAACAAAACCTAAACCATTATTCAGAAGCCCCAAAACATTGAAGTCAATCCATTCTTCAGCTTCAAGCTGTGTCCATTCGTTTTGTTTCATAAAAAGATCAAGCATTAATTCATAGTTGTAAATCAAAAGCCCATCTTGGCTATATCCTATAACTGCTTCATCTAAGCCTTCAAGTATAACAGCTTCATCATCAAGTAGGTGTTGTATTTCTTCGATTATCATGATCTGCATACTACATCTAGGTGCGCCGTTGTCAAGGGTAAATGTATTTTATTTAACTAACGTAGTTTCGGTGTAATATATAATATGGCAGACGAATATAGATTTGATGACATTTATCAACTGTCCCACCAAAATGGGCAAATACCTTTTGTATTAGATAGGGGTATTGAAAAGTATCGCCCAATAGAGGAGAGCGACTTCTCTCTTGCGAACAAGGCTGGAGAATCACATATAGATGCGTTTGGCCGATTGAAGGTATCTAATCCCAAAACACTATTTGAATCTTCTCACAGATATAGCAAAAATGACTCATGGGCCGAATTGAGTACTGGAGTAGGTAGTTCTGGAGTATTTAATGTAGACCAAGGTCTTGTAGATATGAATGTAGACGACTCCTCTGGGTCAGAGGTGATCAGGGAGACTAAAAAAGTTTTTGTATACCAACCAGGCAAAAGTTTATTGGTTATGAATACATTTGTAATGTCACCAGCAAAAAATGGGCTACGCCAAAGAGTTGGGTATTTCGGAGAAAAAAATGGATTTTATATTCAAAAAAACAATTCGCAAGTCAGTTTGGTCGAGAGAAGTTTTGTTTCTGGCTCATTGACCGAATTAGAGATTATCCAAGAAGACTGGAATACAGATAAGCTAGATGGTACAGGAAGATCAGGCATAACTTTAGATATAAGCAAAGCTCAAATCTTGTGGATGGATGTTGAATGGCTTGGAACAGGAACAGTGAGGATGGGTTTTGTGATTGATGGCAAGTTTATTATTTGCCACAAATTCCGCCATGCTAATTTGATTGAGCAAACTTATATAACCACAGCGTCTTTACCCCTGAGATACGAAATAACAAACACTAGCGCCACTTCTGGCAGCAGCACTTTGAAGCAAATATGTTCAACTGTTATTTCTGAGGGTGGCTTTGGATTAGTTGGCGCTCAACAAGGTGTTGGGACCCCAATTACAGCACCAAAAGATCTTGGTGCGGTTGCGGGCGCTTATGTTCCTGTCGTGACAATTCGACTAAAGTCAGAATTCCCAGATGCCATAGCCATCTTGACCGCTCTTTCATTGGTGGGTATCACTAATAATGCAAATTACAGATGGGAAGTGATTCACGGTGGTGTGACCGCAGGAGGATCTGGAACTTGGGTCTCTGCTGCTCCAAACCAGTCTGTGGAATATAAGCTTGATGCGACATCTATAACTGGAGGAAGAGTTTTGACAACTGGGTATACCCAAGGATCAAACCAAGGATCTTCAACAATATCGCTTTCAAAGGACTCGTTATTTAAATTCCAATTAGAAAGAGATTTTTTAAACGGAGAGTATTACGAAATAACACTTGCGTGCGCTTCTAGCATTGCGGGAGCAGATGTCTTAGGGTCTCTTGATTGGGAAGAGGTTAGTCGGTAATCTTGTGGTATTTTGTTTTTTTGATTTTTAAAAGAGGGATTTGCTTTAATTTACCAACAGCAGTTTCCTTTGAGGCATAACCACCTTTATTAATCATTGCGTGTTTAAGGTCTCGCCAAAACAACAGAAAAAATCTTTTCTGTACAAAAAATGTTGAACTACCTGATAGAGTTACCTGTTCTTTAATTCTGAATTTCCACATGTTTTATACTACATTAGATAGACCTGTTTTCAAAAAAAACCTAGACTCCCTCTAGTTCTAGTTTGGATGAATTTTCTTGAAGTATGTGAGAGCCATTTTCAAGTAATAAAAAGTCACCCAATAAATCATCGAGACTCAGAGGTCTGAACCCAGCATCAATAGGGCTAATAATACTTGAGAATAATCCAAACTTATCCGCTTTTCTATTAAACTCCTGAACTACATGAACGAACATGTGAAAGTTCTGAGATTCGCTGATTGGGTATGAGTTTAACAGCGAAGTTATCTCATTTTTAAAAGAATCTGCAGTGCTGACATCCCAATTAAATGTTCCGTGTATTTCTTTCTCTAAAAGGTGAGGGTTTTTTATACTCATGTACAAGCTCTTTTACACAAAAAAAAACCCCAAAGCCATAATATTAGACTTTGGGGCAAAATTTTGTACGACCTATATAGTAAAAGCGCTCCACGCGATTAAGCAAAATGGGGCGTGATTAGTGTTACACTTAAAAATAAAAAAAAGGAACCAAAATTTTTAAAGGGAAAAAGTGTAAAACATATCATGTTCGTAGGCTCAGAGGAAACCGCTATAATTTTACAAGATACTTTACTCACAGGTATAACAGATGTGTCGTTTGGATTTTCAACAAACCAGGAAAGCACGCTTCTTTTATCGAACAAAGGTATAAACAGAAAAATAAATAAACCACAGACAATCAACTGCTCTATAAAGAAGGAGTATTTAGGTAGAGATTTTTTAAAATCTTTGACTGGGTTTGCGGGATTATCTGGGCAATTTATCTATGGATCAAATGCTTTGAATTTTACTGATGCCGCTATTTCTAGTTATACCATATCAATGCGAGCGAATGATAGTCCCAAAATAAATGTAAATATCAAGATTTTTGGGGACTTAAGTCCGACAACAAATTTGAGGGCCGCGACAGCTCATGTAGATAATGACATAGGTAATTTGGATGTGGATTCTGTTTCTTTTAATTTCTTAAATAAAAATTCCGCAATTGACAATTTTTCCTTTTCAACTAATTTTCAAGTAGAGCCTACTTATGAGATAGAGTCTATTAAATCATCAAATATAAAAATATTACCTCCAATTTCATACTCGACTTCTGCGACAATTGAAATGACAGAGCAAGAATATGAAGATGTAACAGGCTTGTTGGAGAGCGAGAAGTATGATGGGGCTGTTTCATTATCTTTTACGGACAACAAAGTAATAGAGGATGTGCAGGCAGAAGAGCAGAGATTTTTGTCTTTCATCAGTGGTGGTATACCGTTAGGTTTAGATACGGGTCTTTATGACATTGATTTTCCTACTGGCTTTGCAGCTTTAGATACGTTTTCATTTTCGAAATTCGGATTAAGTTCTCAGAACATTTCAATATCAACACAAGATACCATTAACCTTGATGTAAGTTATGATGGGCTTGATCTATCCATACCGACTGGAACCCCAGTTCCTTTTACTTCAGGGAATCAGTCGATCATTAATCAGATTACGGCTAATGTCGATGAAGCAATTGCTGATTTTCAAGCATATCTTGATATTGTAAAAAATACTGGCGAGGATTTTGAAAATATCGCGACAGGGACTGGATTCTCTAATAATTACTACTTATTTAACTTAGATAAGTATAGACAGGAAGAAGATTTTGAATCCGAACCTACTGGAACCGTAACTGGCAATTTGTATTTATTAGGAGTAAATCAAGACTCCTCTATTCTTAAAATCGATGAAATTAACTTTGAATCAACAGCTACTGGGGCAACTAACGAAAATTTAAGTCTAATTGGGCAGTAAAAAGTGTAAATAAAATTATGGCTGGTGGAACAATATACAAAAAACAAATAATATTTAACAATGAACAAGGGACTGGAGATAATAATTTAATTATTGCCCCGAAGAACGCTTATCAAGTTCCTTTTACTTTTAAAGATGACTGGAATGAAATTTCTATTGGTGTATTTTTAAGTTTCGTAAGCGGGGATACTCTCAATTCGGGATTTAATAGCTCCAATATAGCAAAGGATTCTGGGGGCAGCACTAATGATACGTTTACTTGGATTGGTGTAACAAAAAATGCTCAAACAAAAACCTTGCCACTAGATGCCGCGAATCAGGGTTTTGTTGGGTACTCAGCAAATTCAATTTCTTTTGAAGATTCTACTAATTATCTCAAGAATAAATTGTTAAATTTAGGCACTATTAGTGCGAGTGGCAGTTGTTCTTATGGGGAAAATGTTTTGGGTAGCGCCCAAATAAAAGCCACCTCCGCAACGAACATAGATACTGGGGGCATACTTTGCGTTGGTCTGAAAGATGATGCAACCACATACGCAAATACAGAAGGTTCTGGGGATTTTTGCTCTTATTTTGGAATAAAATACACGGTTGTAGACAAAGGCTTATCTACCCAGAAAATATCAATGCAGATGTCTCAAGGGGGGGGTGGTCAACCAGGTATAGATCAACCTTCACATGTTTTTAGCGACCCAAGTTCTGCTGAATTAAAAGACTTAATAGATGGTAGCGCTACACCCAACAATAATGACGGCCTAGATAATCTTCCGTTTAATGACGGGTCCTCTGCTTACGACTTACCTGATTCTTTTTTCTTTTATAACGGATTCAGTTCAGCGCCCGAATTTCAAAACGTAAGACCAAGAATTCATGCCTGGGCAGTAAAAAAGATATCTTAAAAGTGCAATAATATTTGAATGCCTAGCAAACTTGAATTCAATCAATTGAGCCCAAAAATAAGGTTCAAAGAACGTAAATTTAAATTTACCCAAAACCAAGTCGATTTTTTAAAAACCGCATTGGATCGAGAAACGAAGCTAATGTTTTTAGCTGGGCCCGCTGGCACTGCTAAGACTTACATGGCTGTATATTCCGCCTTACAAGCCGTGATGACCTCGGGCTTAGAGAAGGATGTTCTATACGTCAGAAGCATAGCCGAAAGCTCCCAAAGAGGCTTAGGATCTCTTCCTGGGTCTATTGATGAGAAATTCGCTGTATTTGCTGGGCCTTTTTATGATAAGCTGGATGAGATGCTTAGTACTTCAGATATAAAACTACTTAGAGAGAAAAAAATGTTCGAATGCATGCCTGTTAATTTTGTAAGGGGTGCAAATTGGAACGATAGAGTTGTTATTATTGATGAGGCTCAGAATTTTACATATAACGAATTAATGACAGTGCTAACAAGAATCGGAGAAGATTCTAAAATCATTATCTGTGGGGACATGATGCAGAGCGATATTCGAGATAGTGGGTTCAATCAAATCTTTGAAGCGTTTGACGATGAAGAGTCAAAGCAAAGAGGCATTCATTGCACAAGATTTGGTGTGGAAGACATAAAAAGAAGCGAGATATTAAAATATATAGTTTCAAAGTTAGAAGATTAAAAATAAAATTTAAAAATTCATATTTTATTTTACTATGAAATATGACTAAATTTTGTTTTGACTGTGGTAATAAACTAGAATACAAATTCAATCCCCCAAATTTTTGCCCAAATTGCGGTTCAAATATCAGTGGACTCAAATCCGAAAAGGGAGGTTCAATACCCACGAAAGAGACTGCGTCAGCTTCCTCGGAGGTGTCTGAAGATTCTGAGGGCTACACTAACGCCAATTCTATTCCGCGAATCTCGAAGCTGGAATACGAGATAGAAGACTTTGGGGCTGATATCCAGCATACCATTGGATCTATTAACGGTAAGTCGGCCCCCTTGAAGCGTCGGAATAATATCAAAAACCTAAATGATCTATAATGTATTCTTTTGAAGACAAATTAGAACAAATTGATATAGCGCTAGAAAGAAAAAGATCAAAGTGGGTGTTAGATGCCGTAACTTATGTTGATTACGACGATATAAAACAAATAATCATGGCACACATTTATAAAAAATGGCACTTGTGGGATCAGTCTAAGGCTGTTGAACCCTGGTTGAGTAGAGTGGTATCTAATCAGTTCAAAAATCTATTACGCAATTATTACGGCAATTATGTAAGGCCGTGTTTGCGCTGTGAGTTCAGCAATGGTGGTGACGGATGCAGCAAAACAGCAAGCTCTATTCAAGATAGTTCTTGTGCTGAATATAAAGAATGGGGGCAAAAGAAAAAGGCTGCATACGATATTAAGCTTGCGGTTACTATGGAAAACCATTCTCACGAGATGCAGTCAAAGCAGGATGGTTTTTTAGACTTAGAAGAGGCTACCTCTAAGCTAGCTAAAGAAATGATGCCTCATCTGACTCCTAGACATTTTCGCGCATTTAAAATGATGTTTATCCAAAACTGCACCGAAGAGGAGGTGGCTAAATTTTTGGGATTTAAAACCAACGAAAAGAAGCGCTCAGCAGGATACAAACAGATCAAAAACCTAAAAAAGATCTTTCAAGAAAAAGCAAGAGAAATAATAAGGGAAAAAGATATCATATGATCGTTTTAACCGAAGAACAGAAAAAAATAATTTTAGAAAGCTTCAAAAAGGATGCTAATATTTTAAATATTACCAAAATAGTGTTTGAAGATAGCTCTCTTGACGGAAGGTCTAAAGAAGGCAGGGCTGTGACTAAATTCTTAGCCACAAATGGGTTAAAGACCAAAACAACAAAAAGAGAAAAGTTGGACGAGATATCTCTGACTGAGTCTCAATTATTAGAAATACAAGACCTCAAGGAAGACGGCCTAAACACTTCTGAAATATCTGATATAGTGTTTAAAAGTAAAGTAACGAGGTTATCAAAAGAGTGGCGAGTTGTAAATGAGATAGTGAACCAGGAAAAAGAAGAGCAAAAAGAAAAGGGCCAAGATTCTTCTGGGAATTACATCCCTCCTCAAGCAATTTCTAGAATAATAAAAAAAATCAATGATTCTACTGGCGTTGGGCTGGAAGAAGGCAAAATGTCTAGAACTCACCGCTCTTGTTGCGATAAACTAAGAATAAATCTTAGTAACTCAAGATTTGTCGCTGTTGTTAATAACTATATCAATCCCAGAGATAAGGAATTGTTTGAACAAGAGATGATACGACTTACTTGGGACAAGCCAGACTTAACTGCAGATGAATTGAATTTGTATATGAACGTCTCTAAGGAAATTATTAATCTAGAATTAATTACTGGCCACCTGCAGAAGCTGAACGAAATGTTTGAAGATGCTGGACACCAAGATGAGATGACTGTACGTTTGGCGGAGATAATCAAGGCTAAAAGCTCCGAGTATCATCAATGCGAGACTCGTATCGAAAATCTAACAAAGAAGCTTCAGGGAGATCGTGGTACGCGCTTAGCGAATCAACAAAAGGATACAGCGTCGTTTTTGGCTATTGTTCAGCTCTTCCAAGAAGAGGAGGAAAGAAAAAATATGGTGCGTATAGCGGATATGCAAAAACAAGTAATTAAAAAGGAAGCCGAGCGTTTGGAGGGTATGGCCGCTTGGAAGGCAAGAGTGCTAGGGATTGGTATTGAAGATGTCTTATAAATGTAAGGAGTGCGGATTAGAATTCACTTCTGAAAAATCCCTACATGGTCACCTTAAAGCTCATAAAATTTATGTGGCAGATTACTATGTAAAACACTACCCGCGTTTCAATAAACTTAATGGCAACCCTCTCCCGTTTAAGAAAAAGGAAGAGTATTTTGAGAATGATTTTATTAATAGATCTCAATTAGTTGCTTGGTGCAAAAAATCCGATCCTACAGAAGTTAAAGAGTATATAATTGAATTAGCTAAAAGGAGAATCAAGCAAAAGAATTATAAAAAAGCTCCATTTCATTTGGAGCTTTTAAAAAAACAACTGCCAGACCTAGATGTTTTTAAAGAGCATTTTGGCACATACACTAATGCTTGTGCTGAAATGGGCGTTGAGGCAATATTTTACAAAGGAATGCCAAAGGAATTCAAAGAAGATGTGGATGTCGAGGTACTGATTGACACTAGAGAACAGCAGCCATTAAAATTCCCTAAATCTGAAATTTTAAAATTAGATTTTGGGGATTACACATTAAGCGGAAAAGACTTTTCTAACACATTTGTAGATAGAAAAAGTTCTGGCGATTTCCTGTCCACCTTTGGAGGGCAAGTTGATAGGTTTAGGAAAGAAATGAAAAGATGCGTAGAGCTTGATAGTTATATGTATATAGTTGTGGAAAAATCTATTAAAGCGATAGAGAAAGAAGCCGTGTTTACAAAGGGTAGAAGAATGCCAAAACTAAGTTGGGTGTTCTCTAATATGATCTCGATACAACACGAGTTTTCTGAAAACTGCCAGTTCGTTTTTACCGAAAATAGAATACACAGCGAAGAGATTATTCCAAAACTTTTATATCTAGGCGATAAGCTCTGGAATGTAGATGTACAATATTTTTTAGACAATGAAGACTTTTAAGAAAAAATTTGAAACAAAAACGAAAATGGAGAAGGAGGTTTATTTTTTAAATAAGCTATCCTCTTATGAATGTTTTCCTAGAGTAGTAAGAGCGGATAAAGACACAAATGAATTGGAAATGTCTTTTTGCGGAAATCTTTTAGAGGAAGGCTCTGAACCGATACTTTGGAAAAAACAAATGAAAGACATACTCAATATTTTAGAAAAAGAGCGTATTTATCACAACGACATGCATAATAAAAACTTTCTCCATAAAGACGGTAAAATATTTTTAATAGATTTCGGAGAAGCGTCAGAAGGTCATGAGCTATTTCCATTTTTAAATGTAAACTCTTCTTGCGTGGATAGCTGCAATTCTTTTTTTCATTTCACCATGAAGGCAAAACAAAACCTCAAAAGGAGCTTTAGAATATGAGTTGGGATAAAGGAAATCAGAAAACTTTAGATAGGGAAGACATCAATAAACAAATCTTGGATCTTGAAGGTTATATTGAAGATAATAAAGCTAAGTATTACTTATATAAGTTCTTAAAAAATAATGTAACATTTACAACAGAATTACTCACTGGGGTCGAATTATTCCCATTTCAACATATGGCTGTAAAGGCTATGATGGAAAACGATTACTTTTTGGGGGTATGGTCCCGAGGCATGTCCAAGTCCTTCTCTACGGGTATTTTCGCTTTACTAGACGCTATGCTAAACCAAGGAGTTCACATTGGTATTATTTCAAAATCTTTTCGACAATCAAAAATGATATTTCGTAAAATTGAAGATATATCTATGGATAAAAAAGCAGAATTATTTAGACAATGTATAGGTAAAGTTAGCAAATCAAATGATGAGTGGTCGATGCAAATTGGCAAGAGTAGAATTACGGCTTTGCCTCTTGGCGATGGAGAAAAGCTTCGTGGTTTTCGTTTCCAACGTATTATTGTTGACGAGCTTTTGCTTATGCCAGAAAAGGTTTTGAATGAAGTTATTATGCCTTTCTTAGCTGTTGTAGAAAACCCACAAGAAAGACAAAAAATTAGCGATGCAGAAGACGCTATGATTGCTGCTGGCAAAATGACAGAAGAAGAGCGTACGGAATGGCCCTCCAATAAAATGATAGGGCTTTCGTCGGCATCTTATAAGTTTGAATATTTGTATAAAATGTATCAGGCTTATGAAAATATGATCTTTAATCCTGGCGCTAAAAACCAAGGCAGAAGATGTATTATGCAGTTTAGTTATGATTGCGCCCCTAAAGCTTTGTATGATGAAAATCTTATAACCCAAGCAAGAGGTACTATGAGCCAGTCTCAAATTGACCGAGAATTTAATGCTCAATTTACGGACGACAGCGCTGGTTATTTTAAAATAAGCAAGATGGCTGAATGCACTATTGAAGATGGAGAATCTCCAGCGGTTGAAGTAGCGGGAGAAGAGGGTGCTGAATATATACTAGCATTTGACCCATCATGGTCTGAATCTGAAGCTTCTGATGATTTTGCTATGCAAGTTATTAAACTGATACCAGAAAACAAAAAAGGTGTTGTAGTCCATAGCTATGCTCTTCCTGGCACAAACCTAAAGAAGCATATGGCTTACTTTAAGTATCTTATTGATCATTTCAATATAATCATGATTGTAGGCGACTATAATGGTGGAGTGCAATTCATGAACTCCTGTAACGAAAGCGACTTATTTAAAAAAGATAGACTGGAAATAGGGATGTTCGACGCTGGTTTGGACAACCCGCATGATTATGTAAAGGATCTAAAAGAGGCGAGGAGAGGTTATAATGTATCAAATAAAACTATTTGTTACTTAAGAAAACCAACTTCCGTCTGGATTAGAAACGGAAATGAAATGCTACAGACCGCTTTCGATAGAAAGAAGCTTTACTTTGCAGCGACAGCTATGGATGATAATTACTCTATTCAGAGAGCTAAAAAAATACCAATAAAAGACTTAAAATTCTCTAAATACGAAGACGAAAAGAACGCTGGCGCAAAAATGATTGAATTTGTCGAACACCAGAAAGACATGATCGACTTAACGAAGGCTGAATGTGCTTTGATTCAAGTTTCTAGTTCTAATGGTGGTACTCAAAGTTTTGATTTACCCAGTAACCTAAAAAGACAGAAGGGAGTGGATAGACCAAGAAAGGATTCCTATTCCGCTCTGGTGCTGGGCAACTGGGGAATGAATATTTATTATGACATGATGGATGTACCAGAAGAAAGTAATCAGGGCTTTACGCCTATGTTTATTTAAAAAAGTTCAAAAAGTAACTTTTAAATTGTGTAAAGTAACTTATAATACATTATGCCTAAAAGAAAATACACAAAAAAGTCCGAGTATTGGAATAATTTTAAAAGGGTTGCTCCAGAAACCCCAAAATTTCAAGAAGCAGTTGAGCCTGCTACAGCGGGCGAGGCATACCATGTTTCCCAGGGGTCGTACAGCCGATCTGGTTCTGTGAGTAACCTCTCATCGTCTCCCACAAGCACAAGAATAAATAGATCTTCTGTTACGGCCCCTATTAACAAGTTCAGTCAAATTAGAGCTGGGATGTTGCCTTATGAGATGTCTTCTGATGGGGCTAATGTAAGAGACGCTATCGAACTTTGCCAAAAGGCTTATGCTAATGTGCCTATTTTTAGAAATACTATAGACATGATGTCAGAGTTTGCTAATGCAGAACTCTATTTAGAGGGTGGTAATTCAACTTCTAGAAAATTTTTCGAAAAGCTTCTTGATAGGATTAAAATTTGGGATCTTAAAGATCAGTACTTTAGAGAGTATTATAGAAGTGGAAATATTTTCCTATATAGAGTGGACGGCAAATTTAGTATAGAAGATTATAAAAAGTTTTCTCAAACCATGTCAGATGGACCTTCTTTAAATAAGTTCCCATTAAAATATGTTGTTTTAAATCCTTTTGAAATAGTAGCTAAACGCAGCACTGTATTTAACACAAAAGATGGAGGTTACGCAAAAATACTTTCTGAGTTCGACATAGAAAGATTAGCTAGTCCTAAAAACGATTATGATAAGGCCGTGTTTGACGCCTTGGACCCAGAAATCAAAAAACAAATCAAGGGCGGTGCTTATTTTAAAGACGGACTTCAAATAAATTTAAAAAGCGAAAAGATGTCTTATAGTTTTTATAAGAAACAAGATTATGAACCATTCGCTATTCCATTCGGTTATCCAGTCCTTGAAGACATTAACGCGAAGATGGAAATGAAGAAGATGGATCAAGCCATCATGAGAACGGTCGAGAACGTAATCCTTATGATTACAATGGGAGCGGAGCCAGACAAGGGAGGCATTAACCCTAACAATGTAAAGGCTATGCAGACGCTTTTTCAAAACGAGTCTGTTGGTCGTGTGCTGGTTTCCGATTACACAACAAAAGCTGATTTTGTTATTCCAGACATCAATAAAGTAGTCGGCCCTGGCAAGTACCAAGTTATCAATCAGGATATCAAAGATGGCTTACAAAATATAGCGCTGAATGATGATAAGTACAATGGCGCTGAAATGAAAACTCGTGTATTTCTGGATAGACTAAAGGAAGCTCGTGAGGCGTTTATCCAAGACTTTTTGCAGCCAGAGATTCGTAGAATTGCTCTAGACTTGGGTTTTAGATCCTACCCTACTGTTAAGTTTAAAGATATTGATTTACGCGACGAAACTCAATTGATGAGAGTCGCTACAAGACTTATGGAGCTTGGCCTTATTACCGCAGAGCAAGGAATGGAACTTTTTCAAACTGGAAAATTCCCGTTGGCAGAAAACCTAGAAAAAGCTCAAGAAAAATTTGTAGAACAAAGAGAGAAGGGCTATTTCAACCCAATAGTCGGTGGAGTTCCCATGATTGACCCAGAAACTGGCGAAGAAGAGCCAGAAAAAACCAGCAAACCAACAAAAGGTATGTCTGGTCGCCCAGAAGGTTCTAAGGATCAATTTTCTAGAGAAAATATTCAAGGTACTATTTACGAAATAGAGGCATTGAATTCTATAGCTAAAGAAAAAATGCTAGAAAAACTAAACACAGAATCTCTTAATGAAAACCAAGAAAAAATGATAAGCCAATTATGTGAATCCGTTATCTGTGCGTCAGAAAAAGAAAATTGGACAGAAATCGTTACTTCTTGTGTAAACGATTTTAGCGAAATCGAAAAACTAGGTTCACTGGAAGGTGTTCTTAATATTTCAGAGGCGCACAGATTAGAAATTTACCCTTCAGCAATTTTACACCATTCAAAATGAAAGAAATTAAAAACCCACTCGTAGCGAATATAAATCGCTCTAACGGAGATGTAGAAATCTCGATTGCTAAAAAATACAGCGAAACAGAGGAAGCTATGTACAAATCATATATGAGTATTTGTTCTATGGACGACAAAGCTCTGATTGATACTTCAGGCATGGATGAAGGAGCCACTGCAAAAAGTTGTGGGATGCAGTATGACAAAATGAGAGCTATGATGAACGAAGTCGGTGAGGGCGGATTGACAGAAAAACAAAAACAACTCCCCGCAGCTTTGCAAAAAGCAATCCTTGAAAAAATGAAAAAGGATGCATAAGTATACCACAACTTTCGAATTTGAAGTTAAAGCCTGTGAAGAAATAGCAGGAATTAACGTAAGCGAAGCTAATATTGAAAATCTTAGATCTTTAATACCGACATCGGTAGATCTAGAAAAAAATATCGACTTGATTGGTGTTGCATTTAATGCTGCTGTTGTAAACGAGTTTAATAAAAACGGAGATGGTATTGATACCAAAACCGCAATTGAATCAGTGCAACAATTCATCCATAAGCCAACCAACATAGAACACAATAAGAAAAAAGTTGTGGGTCATATTGTCAACGCTGGGTTTAGCGATTATTCAGACAGCACTGTTTTGATTAATATAGATGAAAACCAAAAAGATGCATTCAATATTGCTCTTGGTGCTGTTGTTTACAAAACCGTTGATAAGGATTTTGCTACAATGCTTGAAAATAGCACCAACCCAGAGAATAGCATGTACAATACAATTTCCGCAAGCTGGGAAATTGGATTTAGTGAATACAGCATTGCTGTTGGAAGTAAAAATTTGAAGGACGCCGAAATAATTTCTGACCCAGAAAAGGTAAAAGAAATGAAAGGTATGCTAAGAAGTTTTGGCGGCAAAGGAATGACTGAAGACGGTCGCCCAGTTTATCGCTTGATTACTGGTAAAGTGTACCCACTTGGTATTGGTTTTACTATGAAACCAGCCGCAAATGTAAAGGGTCTTATTAGCAACGAATACGAAAAAGAACAGGGAAAAGAAGACCCTGAGCCAAACTCCGACAAGAGCCAAGCCCAGCATTTAGAAAAAATATCAGACAAAATTTCACAAAAATTAAAAAATACTGTAAACAATATCAAAATCATGGACTTAGAAACACTCTTATCAGAACTAAAGGACTCTCTCGCAGAAAAGAAATTTTCTGAAGAGGCGGTCGCTGGCATGACTTCGACTTTTGCCGAAGCCATTAAACAAAAAGATGACGAGTACCAAGCTTCCCTTGAGGCTGCAGAAAAAGAAAAGACAGAAATCGCTGCTGCGAGAGAAGAGCTTAAAAATTCTGTAGAAGCCATCAAAGAGGAACTTAAGGTAGCTCAAGAGCGTATTGGCGGTTTTGAAGCAGAGAAAAAAGCTGAAGAAGCTGTTGCTCGTTTTAATGCACGCATGGAAGAAATAGATTCTATTTACGACCTCGAAGAAAGCGATAGTTCTTTTATCGCTGAAAAAATCAAGGGTCTGGATGAAACTGAAGAATCCTTCGCTTCCTTTAAAAGTGAGCTGGCTGTTTTCTGGTCATCCAAAAACAAAGAATCTAAAGCTGAAATTGAGCAAGAAATTAAAGCTCGCGTTGATGCAGAAATTGAAAAGCGCCTTAGCACAGCAGAAGCCTCTGAGGTTACTGTAGAAGCTGCTGCCGAGGAAGTGGATGTTGAGCAGGCTCTTGAAAATGCAGAGGCTACCGACATGACCCTCCCTAACAACAACGAAGCTCAAGCTTCAAAAACAACTTTGAAGGAAAAATTTGCTGCTGCGTTTAGCCGCGATAACCTCCTTGGATAAAACAAACAAAAAAATATTTAAACTAAAAAAATTATGGCACTAAGACTACTCCCATTCAGACAATACAACGAACACGACGTTGTTAACCTGTTCACTCTTGACGACAATTGTGAACTTGAATTTACCACTGATGATGGCGCAGGCTCCAACGGAGTTTTCGTTAAAATCTCAAGCGGCGACTTCAATCAAGATCCTGTTAAGTATACTTCTAATAGCTATCTTGGCAACACCGATTACCCGTTTATTGGCGGCGACATGTATCCCGAAAACCCTCTTAAGGTTAGACCTGCTAATTCTGGCGAAATCCCTCTTGGATTGACCTTGAACCAAACAGCTAGAGCTGACGAAAATGGCGAGAAACTCCTTTACAACGCAACCAAGAGAGAGGAGCTTCAGGCTGTTCTTATCGGTCAAACAGTTCCTGTAGCAACTAAAGGTGTTTTCACTTTGAGTGCAAAGGCTATTGCACCAGGCGCTGCTCCATTCACCATTGGTGGAGGTTTTGAAATCGCAGCAGGCGGCGAGATCGGACCAGCTGCTGCAGGCTCCGCTTCTTCACTCGGCATGGTTCTCGGAACTGGCTCACGCGTCTCTCAAGGCGGTCTCACAGACCAATTCGCTGGTGACTACGTCATCGTTAAACTAGGCTAATTGAAAGGAATTTATTAATATGAAAATCACTTTAAAAAACACTCCAGAACAGGTCGAGCTTGTAAAAGCAATGGCTTCTCGCAACCGCTCAGTGGCTTATGAAGCCCAAACCGCTCTTGCTGAATTCATTGGTCCTGTCCTCGCAGAAGTTATCAACAATGCTCCAGCATTGTCTAACCTCTTCACTACTCTCCAATATAATGCCGATGACAATCCTTCGATTCCATTGGACCTGTATTTCGACGTTTCTGACGAAGATTATGTTCAAGTATTCAGCCAAAGCCGCGCTGGTGGCCTTGCTACTTCGGAAGTTCTCCCAACAGCCGCTGAACTCAAGATCGCTACTTATAGCCTTGATTCTGCAGTAAGCTTTGATCGCCGTTATGCTGCTAAAAGCCGCATGGACGTTGTCGCTAAGACAATGACTCGTGTTGCTCAAGAGATTCTTCTCAAGCAAAACACAATCTCCGCTAACGTTATCATGAAAGCTCTTGCTGAAGCAAGCACAAATGGTCTTTCTCACGTTATCGCAGCTCAAACAGCAGATCGTTTCACCTTGGCTGACCTCAATGCTCTTTCGACTCGCTCGAAGAGAATTGTTACTTCCTTTGTTGGTGGTACTCCTGACGCTCGTCAAGGCCGTGGCATGACTGACATCATCGTTTCTCCTGAAATCGTTGAAGAGCTTCGTGCAATCGCTTACAATCCAATCAACACTAAAGCTGCTCCTGGTGCTGCTGCCAACTCTAACGTTCAAACTGCGGACGTTATTGCTGAAGAAGCATACCGTGCTGCTGGCGCTCCTGAGTTCTATGGCATCAATGTTATTGAGCTTAATGAGTTCGGTGATGGACAGAAGTTCAATGCTATCTACGGCGCAGCCGCTGGTGGTGGTTTCACTCCTGCTTCGGATCAAATCGTTGTTGGTATCGACCGTAGCCGTGAGGCTCTTATCCGCCCTGTAGCTGTTGACAGCGAAAACGGTTCAGAGTTCAGCCTTACCGCTGACGATCAGTACAGCATCCGCCAAAACAAGATCGGCTACTTCGGTGGTCTTGAAGAAGGTCGCGTTGTTCTTGATAACCGCTGCCTTGTTGGTGTAGTTGTCTAGTTCGGATTAAACCCTTAAAACAGAGCCGCCTCATTTATTTGGGGCGGCTTTTTTTGTTTAAATTTTTATTGTTTATTTTAGTATATAACATATATGGACGAATTAAATAAAGACACTAAGGAAAAGCAAATTACAGATTATGTTTCAACCGCTATTATAAATGATGAAGTTAGCTATGGCGAGGGTAATGAGGTAGTTCCAATAGAAGAAGAAATCATTGAAGAAGAGGTGAGCCAGGAAACTTGTGCGTCAGAAGTTAAAAAGCTAAACATTTCTGATTTGGAATATGCTGACGGCAAGGAAAGGGATGATATTGATGCAATAGAAGCTAAAGAAAAGCTCATGGGAGTAGACACTGTTTCCCCATTTGGTACGGGCAATCCTAGAGTTTTTAAAAGAAAGCTAGAGTCTATGGGTCATGTTAAAAAAGCCAGACTAGCAGAAAGGACAGGTACGAGAGTTTTTGCAGACGCAGAAACGCAGGACAAAGCCTTAATCACAGCTTTCAACCAGTGGAGAGGTGGTAATTGGGGCTCTACTGGCAGTCAAACCGAGGCTAAGATCAATGTGCTTACGTCAGATTCTTTGGAAGAGTTCGAAGGAAAGCTTAAGAGAAAAACACTTTCAGAGCTTCAGGAAATGGCAATGAAATTGGGTTTTACTCCTAGTTTTGATAGAACAAGGCTAATCTCCGCACTAAGGCAGGAGTATTTAAAACGCGGCTAATTTTAGTGTAATATACTATATGAGCAATAAAAAAACAAACATATTTGACGATCTATCGTTTATTAACGGTAAACAAGAATCTCAGCAGAGTAAACCTGCTACAAAAAAGACAAAGGAGAAAAAGGTTAATAAAAAATCTTACTCTTATGAGGATTTAAAGAATAAAGCTTCTGACCAATTGACAGAAATATGCAAAGAATTAAATATCCCCATTGTTCGCCGAAAGGTGGAGATGATAGAGAAAATTTTAAATAATAATTAAAATGAATAACATAGGAGATTTAGCTAATTCGATTTATATTAATGAGTTTGATTCTAGCGACATTACAGTAGAATCTATTTCTGGGTGGTTAGGTGCTAATATTGGCCAACTAAATATCCTTCTCAACACGAGCTTTTCGGGGGTAAGTGGAGAAGTTATTGGGTTGGGTTTAGAGGAACAGGATATTTACAAAGAAATGTATTTGTCTCATTATTACACGAAACAAACCAGGAACACTATTCGCGGCATAGCTAACGACACAAACGGCAACATTAT
>Ga0233403_10000392_pt1 | contig 20752 bp, 14 predicted proteins | sample Na_oxic_1_MG_FD_179866 | JGI IMG/M metagenome (GOLD analysis project Ga0233403, IMG submission 179866) | Seawater microbial communities from Saanich Inlet, British Columbia, Canada - Na_oxic_1_MG | ecosystem: Environmental > Aquatic > Marine > Inlet | place: Canada: British Columbia | collected...
ACAAGTGCCGGCTGTTGTCCTTGGCTGTCTTGAAAAAGGTTTGTCTTGGTTTGAACTATTTAGAATCCAATTAGTTTCAATGGTTGTATAGATTTGAAGCGTTCCCATTGAACGACCCCAGTGCCTTCATGATTACCCCAATATTTTTGAAGAAACCCTATTTCAGAAAGAACTGATAATGCTTACCTGAAAGCGTTTTAAGAGAAAGAGCGTTCAGTTTTATTAGAGCTTCCTCTAATTTCTTCATCATCGCCGGATCTTTTGAATTTCGTTTCAATACAACTTTACGTTGTTTATTTGTATCGAAAACTTCACCATCCAGAAGCAATATTGACTGCATCAAGGTTGAGAAACTCATACTTCCCATTTGAAGAAACTCTTTCAAGAAGTAAGCACAGATGTTTGATAAACTAACTCGAAAGTAAGTTAGGATTTGATCAAGTTCCACATCCAGCTTATAAACAACGACTGTTCCCTGTAAACGCATCCATTGTGCTTCATATCTATACAAACTTTTAAAGGCTTTTTCGTGGATCGATTCAATCGCTTTCATACTTTTGTGTACCTTTTCAATTTTGCTTGTACAGGTTTGTAAAGCTTCCATATCTTTGGTTTCTTCCATAATACGTTTTCCGTCTTGTATGCAACTTATACTTCGCAGTACACGTTCTTCCTCAATCAATTTTGTAAGTACTGTAGTTTCTTGAGCTAAGGCATTCAAAGGTTCTTCTAGTTTATTACGAAGCACCTTTAGTTTCTCTTCAAGTTCTTGTTGCTTTTCTCGCACAGTTTGGTTCTCTATAAGCTGTCTTCCATAACCAGCCACACGATGAATTGAAGAAAATCCTTTCATATTTCGAAAGCTTAACTCTTGTTGCGGCCAACGACTAAAATATCCCTTTACAACGAAACTTGCTCCCACCGTCCCCATCGGTAAGCTTGTCAATAAAACCGTTCTCTTACCATGATCCCATTCGATACGTACAGTTCGCACAACTATTAGATATCTTGTCTCGATTGAATCCTCCAATTCAATCTCACCATTGTATAACGTTGCTTTTCCAAAGCGATAACGTTCTGGAGGATTCTCAAAGCGAACCTTGCGCTCAGACCATTGATTATCATCTAAAGTAGTAATATAGTGATAACTAGTTTGCGAAGCTAGAGCACGTAAAGTCTCAACGCTGTTGTTCGCACCATCCATCACCAAAACACGAGTTACAGATGTTGTCTGAGCTGTTTCTTCTAAGTATTGTTCTACTTTTTTCATTAGTGAAAGTGTATAAACACCCATTGGAGCGTGACCAGAATAGGTTTCAAAATAAATCGGATGTCCAAAACAATCATGCACAAATACTTGTTCTAAGCACCCCATCACGCGTCCTAGCATAGTCACCTTATTTTGCATGACTCGATATTTTGACCAAACTGGTTTGGTGTTGCCATCTATGTAATAGCATAGAAATGGCAGTTCCAATTCAGAACTACTTTTTTTCCATTTTTCATACCAAAACGGAACTTGGGAACCCAACAATGATTCTGATATTCCAAGATATTTTAGTTCGCGAAGAAATTGATCTAGTGTAGCTTGTTTATAGTTGTATCCACAAAAGCCTTTCAATGCATTTCCTAATGCAGCATTTACATGCCGTATTTCACCGTTCAACGTTACCAAGGGAAGAGCTAATATTGCCAAGACTTTTCGTTCTAGATTCTTTAAGCTTGTCTTGAAAATATCCATACGTTGAAGTTCCTTTGTGGAACGTTTTGATTCAATTGATGCAAACCGCATTTTTCGGGAGCGAAGACGCTTATTATATCTTTTAGTGAATTGTCCTTTTGAATTTCGACCTTTTTTATCTACTGGTATGTTTGGTTGCGAATCAAGCTGTTTTTTTTCTACAACTTCCATAACACATTGTGCTGTATGCTTAGGCCAACCCAGATGTATAGCCATTGCTGCAATCAATTCAAAACCAGCGTGAGAGACTTGTACTGACTTCACTATTTGACGTTCATTGTGTACTTCTGTGACACCAAGTCTTTTCAATATCCTACTCATTGTGCTACGATGTACTTGAGTACCAAATTCGTCAGCTATTGCCAATCGTGCTCGGAAGTCCTCACATTCGGTTTGCTCCTAATAAATCCACTTCGAGCTGCCATTTCAACTGAATTCAATTTCTGATGATTACCATCTTTTCGTTTATCTCTAAGGCCAATTATTCCTTCTCTTGATAATTTATCACGGTAACGGTAAAATTGTATCAGGCTGAAGGAAGCTCCATAACGTTGAATGTACTCATTAGCTGATAATGTTGATTGCTCAATACGTGCAACTTCCAATTCTATCTGTTCTTCTCGGGTATAGTTAGTAGGCATCCACTTGTTTGGGGGGGGTAAATAAGTGCTTATTCTAAAACGATTATCATTTAAATGCAACACTTTTATAAATACCCGAAAGTCATGGGTTATCAAAACAACTTTCCGTTTCAATTGTTTTTGGAACTGTTGTTGGGGGGAGAATTGGAACTTCAATTGGTTCCGGTTCAGTGTTCAAGTGCAAACTTTCAACAAATTCTATCCCAACGACAGATTTATCATCCGCCTCAGCACATTCCTTCATCTCATTGGCAACGCTTTCCGCTTTGTCATTTCCTCCAAAAACATTATCATTGTACGGTTTGCGCCCCAACACCTGACTATCGGGAAATTCTGCCTTAAGAATGGTAATACAAACTTCTTTTACCATTTCTATATCAGGAATTAATAAAAATGTTTTACCTCCAACTCCAATAAGAAGTAATAATTCTTCAAATGCTGCTTCTACCTCCTTTTCTTGACAATATGATTCCTTATTTGAAAATAAATAGCACATACCATCAAGTTTTGGAATATCCTCCAAAGGCTCAAATACATTATCTGTAAGGATGGTATACTTTGATTTATATGTTACGGCTATAATTTCCATTTTCTTTGTAATAAAGTTAGGACTTTCGCATTTATGAAAAAATTTTATATTATTCTTTAAATACAATGTGTTAAAAGACTGCTAATTAGTAATTAGGAATAATTTCCTAAATTTACCCAGAAGCCAAATATTTATAACTCAATGATATTCATAGTGAAAACAAAAATTAGTTTGTCAATGCCCAAGTCCTAAAAGTGTGTTATAAGCAATTTCAAAACTGTCTCGATAGACTTCTAACTCGCATATATTATCCAATAGATTTTGGATATCAGCGTCAGCAAATCCAAGCAGTTCCTTTTGATAAACATGTATAGGTATAATATTGCGTGGACATATTGGCGTATTACTACCCGGCTTATTTGGTAACGCAGTTATATAAGTATCTAACATTTTGAGGAAGAAGCTATGTACATTATCCTCAGTATTTGACTTACAAACCGCTCCATACGCATCTTTCAAATTTCTAACAAACGGATTAAATTTAACCGCATCACCTCTGGTTTTATTAGTTACCAACTTTCCCAATGGTTCAATAAACTTGACATTCCCCTTATTATTTAGCAAGCGAGCCAACCGCTTCAGAAGATTTTTCTCAATTTGCCCTATAAAAACGGGGCTGAAAACATGCACAAAAGGACTAGTGCCAAGTATGTTATTGGTAATGTGTTTTTCGATAGTGTTAGCATGTAGTTTTACCGCACGAGCATCTATATCAAAAGGGTTATCTGGCTTATTACCAGCAGTTATAAGATTATGCAATTGTCGATAAACCCACAAAAACCAGATAAAAATGTTTTCACCTTTTAAAGAAGCTAGTGGTGTACCTTGTTCATAATCGGCGGGTTTTTCCGGAAACAAATTGCAAAAATGGTAACTTGTATCAATAATTACCGTATTAATGGGACCAAAATTTTGCCGAATTTCTCCGCCAACTTTACAAGCCTTATTTATTATAGCCAAAAATTCACAAAAATCTGTGGGATTAAATAAGCCAAAAGCATTACGTGCCCAACCAATCATGTAGTTGAAATTTCTACCCGGCAAATTTTCTATAAAAAAACTTCTTTTTCCAACTTTTAAATTTAAAATGGGGGTATCTTCTTTGACTTTGACTTCCTCCGCAACTAACCTCCGCAAGTCAGCATTCATACCATTTAAGTCAATCACCAATACCTTTTCATTTTTGTTGCGATGATAAGTTAACAGCATTAAAGACGTTAGAGTTTTACCACACCCTCCTTTGCTACTGGTGATGATATGCCAGTCCATTATTTTATAAGTACCTCGTTGTGTTGTGTATTTCCTCGTTCCCACGCGCCGGCGTCAATGCCATTAAGTTAAGCATTGGAGTCCAAACCTTTAGATTTGGAAGAGTTTGATATTTAAGCTGAATAATCCAAATCTGAAGGTTTGGATTCCAATAAAATTTCTTAACTTAATGGCAGTGCGCGCCGGCGTGGGAACGCATTCTCGACGCGACTGCAAAGTGCGTCCCGAATTGATCCCCAAAATTTTTCTCGTTTTCTGGTTCCCACGCGCCGGCGCGTGGGAACCAGAAAAAAGTCTTTTTTTGCCCACCGTTTAAGCTTAAGGTGGGCAAAAAAGACCTTGCCCACCCTACATTTTGACTTATGTATAACGATGAGCACCGGCGCGTGGGAACCACAAAAAACTTCCGAAACTTGTAGGGGCAATCCTTTATGGTTGCCCTTACTGGTATTACTAAAAATCATATTGGAATATGAGTAATAACATACCACATTATCAACATGAGAATATTAGCACAACTGACAATTAGGATTTGACTAAGTAATGTGATTATTACAGTTTTTGGACAAGTCAAAATCCTTTGGTTCCTGCATACTTTTGTTAAATAAGCCCATCCTAGCATCGTTCCTAGAATTATTAAGGTTAGGGAGTACCATAACACAAAATCCAAGTATTGTTCAAAGACATAAACATCAATTTCTTTAAGCCAATTCAATACGCCAAATTCTGCAAAAATGATAAGCAACACTAATACAATAACATCCCATTGAACAAAAAACGCATGAGATATTTTTCCTTGCATCCTTTCTAGTATTTTTGGTAGCAACAGTATCACAATAATTCCGGATATCACGGCTATTAGGATGGAAAAAATTCTCTCAACATCATTATTGAGTATTGATTCTAAAACAACTTCATCTGACTGATGAGAAATTTTAAACAACAATCCAATCGTCAAAATTGCAAATAAGCCGGAAACGAAGATTTTTCCCCACCTATTACTTTTAGAAAGTGAAGATAGATAAGGAAATTTTTTCCGTGCTAAGCTTCTATGTAAAAAGAAACTTAGATAAAAAGCTATTATTGAAGACACGAAAATATACATAGTATTCATAAAAAAACTTATTTTTCCTCAGTTAGCCTTGAGATAAATCTCAAGGCTAAAAGCTCAAGTCTCCTAAAGGAGACTAGCCGAATTAGCTGGCTTTAGACTTTGATAGCTGTTAGCTTTGAAATTTCTTTCAAAGTAGTTACAAAAAACTATTCTTCCTCATTTGGTTTGAATACATGAACTAGCTTTCTCTTGGGTTTACTCCGTATTTTAATTAACCAGTAAATAATTCCCGCAAGAAAAAAACCAATAATGATAGATAAAGCAATAGAAACAACAAACGTTATGGCATTACTAAAATTCTCATACCATTCTTGAGCAATCTTACACGTTATTAGTTTTTTCGTTCTTGAATCAATAGCAAAGCATTTAGAAAATTTAGGTTTCTCAATTTCTTTACCAAATTCAAATAAGAAAGAGAAAGGTTTGTGACTTGCGAGAGTACCGCCTAAATTTTCTGTAGAAATAAAATAAAAGTTTGGAACATGAGCTTTTAGTTGGACTAACTCATCATGCACAAATGTAACTCTATTTATGCTATCTGCCGGTTCATTGATATGAATTTCAATGCTGTCAAGCAGATAATTTTTACCTTGAGACACACCCTTTAAAAGGTAGAAGAAATTATTAATTTCTTGAATTTCAAGAACAATTCTGTCAGTACGTAAAGCTGGGTAAAGCTGTGAAAAGCCAATTATAGATACCACAAGCCCCAGCATAAACATTAAAAATTTAAGTCTGGTGTCTTTACTCATATTATATATCCGGCTACAAAGGCAACCATAAAGGATTGCCCCTACCGTCGTCTTAAGTACTGAAGCACAAGTTATCGAATATTTTATAGCTCATTAAAAAATAAGGTGGGCAAGAAAAAGACTTTGCCCACCCTACATGTATTATTCGGTTTATTAATATTAGAAAACTTGTGCTTCAGTACTTATGTAGGGGCAATCCTTTGTGGTTGCCCGTCATTTCTTGATTTGAATCAATCCAATTCAACGAACCCAGTGCCCTATAAATGACTATCAAAGCTATAGACTTTCAAAAATGTTTGGAGCCAAACCGTAGAGCGTTTTGGAAACCTCGGAGGTTTTTCAACAAATTATTTTTTACGTCTATAAAATAAACAGTGTAATTTATTTTGCTTGTCATTGTTGATGGATTATAGCATCACCGGAAACCGTTGTGTTGCACTAGCACAATTTGAAATTGCGTGTTTAGCTGGATTGGCTCGGTTTAATTATCTTTATTAGAATTTAACATAATAGCAAATAATCATTGGCAATTAGGCCGCAACAACATTGGTAGGTATTATCCAAAAATGTTGACACTCTCAATAACAATGAACTAAACTACCATCCATCATTCAAACCAGCGATGTTACTGCCGGCTTTGTTGAAAAAGCCCTTGTTTAGCCGCGTTTGCGTGGAAAGTGAGAAGGCTTGAATTAAGTGTAACGAATTTGGGCAGACGATATAATTTATTTAATAAATGTTTGCGTGGAAAGTGAGAAGGCATGGATTTGTTTGCGTGGAAAGTGAGAAGGCATGGATTTAAGTATAACGGATTTAGGTAAGCGAAATATAATTGGTAATTGCTAAATATTATCTTTTAATTGTACGATTTTTAATTTTTTCTTAATTTATTTATGGTAGTATTAAACCATGTATTTCTTGTTTTTAACATCCTTATTGGGAATGCATATTGAGTTTTAACGTTGGAGTGTTATGGTACGCATTCCTACCAAGTAGCGGGAATTAGAAAAAATCACATAAGAAAAATGATTGAATATATCAAAATCAACTCACTTCACGGAGAAAGGGATGTAAAGCTTTCTTTTGATGGAGATGTAAAAATATTAATCGGTGACAACGGTTCTGGAAAGACAACGGTTCTAAGTTGTTTGTATTCAATTCTATCCCTGAATTTTCATAAATTGAGCAAAATTCAGTTTTCAAGCATAGAGCTTAAATTTAAAAATGATGAGTTATTTAAGATCAATAAAGAAGAAATAGGTGCCAGTGCATATGTTGATGCATTAGAACATCCGATTATTTCTGATTTTGTTAGATTTTTATCTCCAAATAATTTAGTAAACCTGCTGAAGCTTACTAGAGAGGTTCCTTTTTCGAGATTACAACGACACCCTCTGTTTAGAGAAATTGACCGGCGTACACTTATGTCTTCTAGTGAGACATATGAGCGGCTTGAATATGCTTCTAAGCTAATGTTAGATATTGATGAAGGACATAGTGTTATTGATAGCAAGAAGGATATTATCAAGAGAAATATCAACGCCGAGATAATGTATCTTCCAACTTATCGAAGAGTAGAAGAAGATTTAAATTCCTTAGGCTATTTAGATGAGGATTTCGATGCTCAACAACAGTTAATTCAGTTCGGAATGTCAGATGTTAAATCTAGATTTAATAGAATTCGTTCCGAATTAAGAGATTCAGCCGTACATTTATATACAGAACTTAATGGTAAAATGCTGAACCAATTAACTTCAGATTACAAAGCTAATGATGAACAGTTTTCAAAAATAGCAAAAATTGATGAACTTAAAATCGTACTTTCTAGAGTTGGGGAAAGTATCTCTGAAGAAACTAAGAAGAGGATTCTTAATCTTATAGCAACAGATGAAATAAAAGAAGATAGATATCATCCATTAGTGTTTGTTTTGAGCAATCTGGTTGATGTTTATGTTGAGCAAAAAGAGCTTGATGATTCAATAAAAGCATTTGTAGAAGTTACAAAGAAATATTTGGTAGACAAAGAGTTTGAATATGATGAGAACAAAGTTGATATTAAAATTCTCAATAAAAGAACGAAAAAATCAGTATCTCTTGATAATTTGTCCTCCGGTGAAAAGCAACTCGTATCACTATTTTCCAAACTCTATATAGAGAAAGCTGATAAATATATAATTATATTTGACGAACCGGAATTATCTTTGTCTATGGAATGGCAAGAAACATTGTTGCCAGATATTTTAAAAACTGGCAAATCTAAATTTCTTTTAGTTGCAACTCATTCCCCTTTCATCTTTGACAATGAACTTGATCTTTTGACCGGTTCTCTTGAAATTGACTATGTGGAGGCAGACTAAATAATGCTAATTATCTCAGTATGCAGATACACCGGCTTGCCTTAAAAAATTTTTAGCTGACTACCTTAATTATAAAACCAAGTATAATTGTCTGAATCCGGATTCTCAGAATTAAAGGATTGACAGGATAAAAACCATAAAATTTGAAATTTTCAAAATCCTGAAAATCTTTAAATCTTGTAAATCCGGATTCAGACAATCTAGCGTCAATTATCTTGTTAGTTTAATTTATTAACTTAATAATATAAAAAATGGAAAGTATTAAATACATTAAGAAAGTAGAAATAAAAAACCTGTGGAATAAATATGATATCGAATGGAATTTGAATGAAGATGTCAATATTATAGCCGGAGACAATGGTAGTGGCAAAACCACAATTTTAGATTTAATCGCCGGTACAATTAATGGTAAACTTGAAGATCGTGTAGCCAATATGGCTGATAATGTAAAAATTACGTTTAATAACGATAAATATATAACATACCAAAAGATTAATGCTATATTTTCTCACCAAGAAGACTTGGGAATGACAAATGAAGAGCTACAAGAAATATTGGCAGTAAATATAGTAAGTACATTTGACCAGCAATTACAAGGACGTGAAATTGTACGTAAACTAGACAAAGGTGTTAATACTGAATTAGATTTCCAAATATATTTGCTTCAAGTACAATATCTTGACTACCAAATAAATATTGGTAAACAAGCAATAAAAGCCTTATCATCAAACCAAACAGCAAATGATGTTCAAAAAAGCATTGATTTTAACAAAAATTTGTTTTTAGATACAATTGATGTTTTATTTGGGCCGACCGGTAAGAAAATTGACAGAAATAAAAATAAACTTGTATTTAAATTAGGAAAACAAGTTTTAACTCCTTATGAGCTATCATCGGGAGAAAAGCAATTAATAATAGTTTTACTGACAGTTTTAATACAAGAAGATAAATTTTTTGTATCGTTGATGGACGAACCTGAAACTTCATTACATACTGATTGGCAAGAAAAGTTAATAGGAAACCTTAAAAGCCTCAATAATAATGCTCAAATTATTATAGCAACGCACTCACCTTCAATTGTGTTGGCTGGTTGGATGGATAAAGTTTTTGAAATTCCTGAAATTATCACCAAAGAATTCCAACATAAAAATGGCCTAACTGTTCTGAATCAGGATTCTCAGAATTAAAGGATTGACCGGATAAAAAACCATAAAATTTGAAATTTTCGGAATCCTGAAAATCTTTAAATCTTGCAAATCCGGATTCAGACAGCAATGGCTAATCAAAGCTAAAGCTTTGGATTCCATCACCATTTGTGAAAGGAATATCTATTGCCCCTTCAAGTTTTGCTCCTTTAAAGTTGGCCCCCAAAACATCATTCGCTTCTTCAAAATTGGCTTGTTGCAAATTTGTTCCTTCAAAGTTAGCTCCGGCAAGATTGGCCCTTTTAAAATTGGCCCTCTCAAGATTGGAGCCTTGAAAATTGGTATTCTCAAGACTAGCATTTTCAAAATTTGCCCCGCTAAAGTTGCCCCAAAACAATATACATTCATCCAAATTCAAATAACCAAAACACTCAAAGGTAAATACATTTTCTTTATCGGCAGAATGTTGCCTTTGTAAGTTAGCTACCCAATCTCTAAAACTGGTTTTTGAGGGCCATTCAAGATTTGAAATAGTACGTGTTGCTCTCGCACAAGCATTCAGCACTACTAACAAAGCTTCTTCGGCATTACGTGCTTGGCGATTTTCTTCTTTAAAATTTGGACGTGGTTGTAGGTTGTGCATGGGCATACAGTAAAGTAGCTGGTGTTGAATTAACTGCCCTAAAATCTTTTGCCAATGTGCAACTACTTTAGCATCTCTTAAACAAATTTCATCGCGAATAAACCGACACAAAGAAGTATCTATTGCTGTCATACCACACAAATCCACCCACTGCTCTAGTGCTTTATCATACGAGTCTTTGGATTCAACAAGTTTTATGGTGTCAAGCATATTTACAATACGACGAGCCACCAAATATTCCCCCAAACTTTTGTGGGTAAGTTCAAAGGTATCTGACTGATAATGTAGGTGAAAATAAAAAGCCGTGAGTAAACTGACTAAACTTTGTTGGGTATTTTCTTTATAATCTAGCCACAATTTTTGCAAGCCACCGCAGCGAGTTTCAATTATGCTGGCAGTCTGTCCATTGCCATGCCAAATGGTTACGGCAATTTCTTCCAAAATGTTAATTTCAATAGTCGGATAATTTTTTTCCCGATCACGCTGATAAACAGTTTGTAACAAATAAGCATAGATACGACTCAAATTAGTTTCGGTGGCAAAATCCAATTTCATCGAAGCCACTATGTAATTTAACCAAGGTTGTGCCGTAATCTCTTGCAAGTAATCCCGCTTTAACTCCGATGGCATCTCGGTATAATCCAAGCCTTTGGCTTCGCCATATTTTTGCCACCATTCATCCCGTTGATCATTGGCAAGTAACTCTTCGGGATCATCATATTGTCGTCGTTCACTGAAATTTAAAAAATAAGGCAAGATATATAAGACTTGATACGGCTTGCGAAACTTATTAGCATGGATTCGCACAACGCTATCTTGTCCGGTTATCAGAAATTGTACCGGAATTTTATGTTGACTAACATGCGTGGTTTGGTGTACCTCTTGTAGAAATTGTGGAATCACTTCGGATTCTGTCTTATTTGGCATTCCCAATTTATCCAACCCATCGAAGATTATTAATAAACGAGTTTGGAAAGATAAACGAGTTTGGAAATTTTTAAAATCCAACAATTTTTCCAGCACAAATTCGTCAATCGGTACAAAATCATTAATCCCTTTTTCTAAACCATTTTCCAAGTTTAAACAATGTAAGGGTATGAAAAGTACGGGGAAAGAGTTTTTCTCGGCAATTTGTGCCGCTAAAATCTTGGCAAAGGCGGATTTTCCAGAGCTTGGCTCTCCACCAATCAATCGTACTGCATCATTTGGCTCCGGAGATTCTAACCATTCGTTTATCTTACTCTCTAAATCAACCGCTACTTTTTTATATTTTGGTTGCTGCGACACGCAGCTTGCACCGGTTTCTTGGTAGAAATAAGCACGCAGAGGCACATAGACTTGTTTTAAAGTAAATTCTTCATCATCAAATATTGGCGTATTTACTTGTTTGCGTAAATGAGCAAAATAACGCAACCATACCCCATTTTCGGGAAAAGAGATTTCTCCAAGAAACTCAACCAAATCTTTAAATGGTTCGGTTTCACCATCAAAATACTCAAGTCTCTTAACCAAAAGTTTAAAACCATTGTCAAAATTCAAGCAAGTTTCAACAATGTTAAATACATGCACCTTTGGAACCTCACTTATTTTAATATCATCCCAAAAGGGTAATTTTCCTATTATTACACTACGATCCTGTGGAGATTTGATACTTTGACACTTAAGCAGCAATTCTACTAGATGCTGTTTTTCTTCAAATTTCATGTTATTTATTTGATGGAGTTAGTATCCGGAAACGTGTTTTTTGATTTCCAAAACTGAAGTGTTGGGCTCCAATCCGGCTGATTTCTGGAATCCTTTTGTGGCTCTTTTCGGATGGACACTATTTTTTGCTAAGGAACGTGCATGAAATAACTTCTTAAACTCGTACATCGACGTTTTCTCGTTACCCAAACAATAACTACAAGGATTGTATATAATAAAGGATTTCTTCGCTGCATATTCGTCATTCACTTTTTCGATTATCAATAACGACTTAGGTGAGAGAATAAATCCCTTATAATAAATCCCTTCTTATATACAATACCATCGCCAATTATATATTTGTTTCGTTCATTGCGCGAAGCGGATTTCCCGAAACTCTTATGTTATCTTGGTTTCGGGAAATCGTACCTCATTCCCGAAACAACTGATTTTGATATTGGCGATGGTATTAATATACAATCCTTGTAGTTATTGTTGGTTGTTCGATAAAAACTTGATGATCGAGTTTAAGTTAAAACTGTCAAACCTGCCAGGTATTAAATACCTAGCAGGTTTAGTTTCTGGTTTTATTTCATGCCTACTCGTTGAATTATAAATCCCAACGATGTTTTAGGAACCCTACACAATATCTTTATATTTCTATCAATTGTTTATATCCGAGGATTCTGCCTTTGAATAGTATTTAGCAATATCTGCTTCATTCACCCGCGTTAAAGCGTCAACTGGCAGGAACGACAATAACTCCCAAGATAAATCTAAAGTTTCCATAATACTACGATCAGTCGTTTCACCTTGCCCGATAAAGTAGTTTTCAAATGCTTCGGCAAATTTTAGGTAACCTCGATCTAGTTCCGACAACTCCTCCGCGCCAATAATGGAAGCCAAATTACGCGCATCTAAGGCACGAGTGTAAGCAGCATAGATTTGGTTGGTAACACGTCCATGATCTTCACGAGTGTGATCTTTGCCAATACCGTCTTTCATTAAACGTGACAGGGAAGGTGGCACATTTACCGGTGGATAGATACCTTGGTTGTTTAATTCCCGACTGAGTACAATTTGGCCTTCCGTAATATAACCGGTTAAGTCCGGAATGGGATGAGTAATATCATCGCTTGGCATACTGACAACTGGCACCATCGTGATGGAACCATGTCTGTTTTTGATCCGCCCAGCACGTTCATAAATTTCGGCAAGATCAGAATATAAATAACCGGGATAACCTTTACGAGCCGGTACATCGCCTTTGGCAGTAGCAACTTCGCGCAGGGCTTCAGCATAGTTGGTCATATCGGTAATCACTACTAACACATGCAATTCTAAATCATAAGCCAAATATTCAGCGGTAGTTAATGCTGTGCGGGGCAAAATCAACCGTTCCATTGGTGGATCATCGGCGTGATTTACAAACATGACTACATTATTGAGGACACCGCTTTCTTCAAACTGTTCTTCAAAAAATCTGGCATCAGCATGAGATACGCCCATCGCTGCAAACACGATAGCAAATTGTGACTCTTGCCCGGGTAATTTGGCTTGGCGAACAATTTGGGCAGCAAGGCGATTATGTGGCAAGCCCGAGCCAGAGAAAATGGGCAATTTTTGCCCACGCACTAATGAATTAAGACCATCTATCGTAGAAATACCAGTTTGAATAAATTCACTTGGATAGGCGCGTGCTGCCGGATTGACTGAAGAGCCATTAACATTACGCTTTATGTTGGAAATAATATGGGGGCGATTATCACGGGGTTGTCCAATACCATTAAATACCCGTCCCAATAAATCTGGGGATAGTGGTAATTCAAAAGGTTCTTCTAAAAACCGTACCCAAGTTTGATCTATATCTAAGTCTCCGGTTCCTTCAAAAACTTGCACAAGAACGATTTCTTTACTGGTTTGGATAACTTGTCCATTACGTTTATGCCCCCGGTGATCACGCACAAGTACCCTATCACCAAATGCCACATTAGGGATGCCACGCAAAAATAGTAAGGCATCCCGTACTGCCGAAGCCATACGATATTCTTTTTCTTTCACTGGTGTTATTTCCTTTATCTTGAATTAATCAAATTTGACCCAATCTTATCCGCTTCACAACAACAGATAGATTAAAAAATGAAAATTCCCTCTTATTGTGCCTTATTTTTTATTGCCACGCTTTCTACAGCATCTTTTGGTGAGGATAACAGCCTCGTTCCCAACTTGATTAATAATCCGGTGCAAACCGAGCCGGATAATCGGATAAATCTTGTGCTTAATAAGCAAGAACGAGCTATCATTCTGAGCGAAATGAGAAAATTTTTGCTTGGCTTGCAACAAATGATGACGGCCCTTGCCACTGATGACATGAAAACGGTTAGTGAGGTAGCAACAACTCTTGGCCCTCAAATGATGCGAGATGTCTCCAAAACCTCCCTCCGAAAAAAATTACCCCAAAAATTTAAAATGTTAGGCCATTCGACCCACAATGATTTTGATCTCATAGCCCTGAATGCCAAAGATTTTGGGGATAGTCGGCTTATCTTGACTCAGCTCGGTGCCACGTTGAAAAAATGTGTCGCTTGTCATGCCGCTTATCAAGTTAGCAATCAGTAGTCTTGTAAGTGGGTACACAACAGTTTGGCTTAAGAAATCCAATCCGATTTTAAAAAAAAATCGGATTTCTCCCAGTGCCGGAAGGCGGAAATCCCCATACCACCCCCAGAAAAAGGGCACAAAGGATTGCCCCTACAATAGGGCGCATTTCCATTTTTCGGGTCATAAAATTAACGGTAGCAATTCACCCAATTTAGTTCCTTATGTTTCACCTAGTACAACGAATTTTAAAAACTCACAACGAATAATACCAAAGGGCCTTTGGAGTACCAGTGAATTGTAGCAGTGAATTCGTTGTGAGCAGTTCAAATTCGTTGTACTAGGGTGTTAAATTTGAAACAAACAATTTTGCGGTTTCAGCCGATTTTTAGGCTAAGGCTAGAAATCCGATTTTTTTCAAAAATCGGATTTCTTTAATGCCATCAAGAGTACCGGGTTTTTCATTATGGAACAAAACTAGGGTGAAAAATACAAAGCAAAACCACGTCAGATTTAACACCCCAGGTTTCACCTCAATACCATTAAGTTAAGAGATATTTATTGGAGTCCAAACCTTCAGATTTGGATTATTTACTTTAAAATTAAACACTTCCAAATCTAAAGGTTTGGACTCCAAGACTTAACTTAATGGTAGTGACGCGCCGGTGTCAATGCCATTAAGTTAAGGAATGTTTATTGGAATCCAAACCTTCAGATTTGGATTATTCGGCTTAAATATCAAATACTTCCAAATCTAAAGATTTGGACTCCAATGCTTAACTTAATGGCATTAAGTTAAGGAATTTTTATTGGAATCCAAACCTTCAGATTTGGATTATTTGGCTTGAATATCAAACACTTCCAAATCTAAAGGTTTGGACTCCAAAGCTTAACTTAATGGCAGTGCGCCGGCGCGTGGGAACGAGAAATATGCGAACTGGAGTGCAAGGCGTACCTTGCACCAGCACTCCAGTTCGCGATGGCATTGACACCAAAGCTCAAAGGAACGAGAAAACTGCATTGGCAATTGTAACACGATTTAATGTTTATATGGTTAAACGTTTTGTGTATATTATAATTTGTGAGAATATGAAAAATGGCTCATTCTCAGAAAAAGCCAGCTAGATTATTCATTCACAATCAATCAACAATCAACAATCAACAATTAATATATGAATTTACTTAATTTGTTAATGTTTTCATCCCTACTCACGGTTGGACTAGTCTATTGGATGGGCAAACGACGCGATGTCGGTTGGTTGGGCACGATTGCTTACGCTGTGCAATTGCTAGTTCTCATTGGTTTATGGGATAAATTACCGGCAGCATCTTCGGTTTCTTTCACGGTATTGGATAATGTGGTTCACTGGGAAATGACTGGCTTGGGCTGGTTTTTTGCCGTCATTACAGTGGGGACTGCCTTACTTGCCTCAATGTACACCGCCGGCGAATGGGGAAAAAGTCAAAAAGATATTCGTTTTCAACATGTTGCGATGGCAGTTAATGTCTTAGCCATGTTAATTTTACTATCTAGTGGCGATTTTCTAAGTCTCTTTATCGGTTGGGAATTAGTTAGTTGGGCAAGTTACCTAATTATGGCTCATCATAGTAGTAAAGCTGCGGATGCTGCATTTCGTTATTTGCTTTACGCGATGAGCGGAGCCATGGCAGTAATGACCGGTATTATTCTAATATATGTTGAAGTTGGCTCCTTAGAATATACCGCTTTTTGGAATGCAATCCCCAATTTATCTACCCCAACACTATGGGCATTGGTATTACTCCTTGGGAGTGGATTTTCAATCAAAATGGCATTGATGCCATTCCATCTGTGGCAAGCCGACGCTTATGCGGAAACACCGGGTGCCAATGCTGCGTTTATCAGTGCCATTGCTGCCAGAATGGGATTATTTGCGTTGATATTAATCTTATTCAAACCACTTGCCGTTACGCAAATGATTGAAATGACAATTCCATTCACATTCCTTGACGCACGTAGCTTATTTCTTTGGATTGCAGCTTTGACATCAATCATCCCAACCTATATAGCCCTGCAACAAAACGATGCCCGTTTACTCCTCGCTTGGCATGGTATTGGACAAGGAGGGTTAATGTTATTAGGTATTGCGATTGCCACCCCGATGGGAGTGGCGGGTGGTTTATTACACGTTTTTAATTATGCCATCTACCAAGCAGTTTTATTCCTTGCCGTTACGGCGGTGTTCTACCGTACCGGCACTGCCGACTTAGATCGTTTAGGCGGCTTAATTGTGCGTATGCCCCTCACTTATGTTGCTTTGCTAATGGGCATTATTGGTTTAGCCGGTTTACCCCCAATGAATGGTTTTGTATCTAAATGGTTGATTTACAAAGCACTATTAGAAGCAGAAATGCCTTTGCTCTTGGTAGCAGCGTCAATCAGTACTTTGGGAACTATCCTGAGCGTGTATAAACTAATTCACAACATTTTCTTAGGGCAATTGCGAAAAGAACACTATGAAATTAAAGAAGTGCCTTGGACGATGTATGTGCCCATGCTGATATTGGCCGGAATTGCTTTTATCACTGGCGCGATGCCGGGACTAGCGTTGGCTTTAGTAGAAAAAGCCCAAATTGCTTTAGGTTATGCCGCTTTGCCCTACCATTTAGGCGGAGTGATTTTGCAGAATGGTAGCCTCAACATGCTATTGGTAACCGGGATATTTCTGTATGGAGTTGGAATTGGTGCAGTAATTTTCTTCCTTGGTAACCGCCGGTTTATCACCCACCAATGGGACAACTATGCTGGAGGCCATTTTCTATCCTCTGATGTCCGTTATAACTATACGCATAATTTCTATCCCGGCGTAATGCGGGTAATTGGCCCTTGGTTTAGAGGAAGTATTGTCAAGTTAGAGCAAGAACTTACCAATTTAACGCAAATTTTAGCCGGAGCTTTTCATAGCTTTTACCGCCTCAGTTACACGCCGATGTATTTGTTGGTAGTGACAGTATTAGCTTTAGCGTGGATGGTGTAGGTTTGAACAAACCTTATAAACCTGAGAGCGTGTTTTAAAAGTCCAAAAATCAATGAGTTACAAAATTAGATATTGCTTATAAAACAATGAGTTAGGTCACGTTTAAAAACACGCTCTTAGGAGCATAAAACAAATTTGACCACAGCCACCATAAAGGATTGCCCCTACAAATCATCATGGGATAAAGGGGCATACCGATTTGGTTGCCCTAATTATTTCATGCACGTTCCTTACGCGCTTCTATACGCTGCAATTCCTTCAATAACTTCTTGTCTATCTCCCACTGCTTTTGTCGTTTCTCGTAAGATGAGTAATTTTTAGTACACACCAGCGTATGTGGAGAACCTTTTCGCTCGGTTTGATGGCTCATATCACATTTGTGCCGATCAATTTGTTGGTGTAGATGTTGCCGTCGATCTTTCCTAACTCGGAAACGATGCACTTGCTCTGCGGGGGCTTTTAAAAACTGCTGCAATTCTTGGCAATCCGCGCATGTACAAGATAAGGTAATATCTTGTTTCCAATCCTTAGGCATGACGACTTTGGCTTTGGTACGTTTTTTCAGATCATCAATGCAGTGCTTTGACAATTGTTGAAAAGGAACGCCGGAACGAGTTTGACGAGCAAACGGGGCCAATTTTTTTACGGCCGGAATCAATTTAGTATGTAAAGGATAATTGGCCTCATCATTGCTGAAGTATGTGACCGCTTTTGTCAATATCTTTAGTTCGTCAATCTGACATAGTGACTTTAATAGCGATTCTACCGGGTTTAATTTATCGTCTTGAGTTGTCCGAAACCAATATGAGTGTTGTTGGCGATTGTTGTCGTGGGCTTTTATGGCTGCAAAAACTTTGGGGGCCAGCACTTTACACACTGTCAGCCGCTCTGTATCTTCCTCAAACATACAAAGTTGTTCAAATAGTGACACGAAAGCCAGAGCATTTTTATCTTGTTTTACCATCAAAACCAGTTCTTCTTGTAAAGTCAACCAGCCGTGTTGTTTGCATACTTTGATAATCGTTTTGCCTTCTTTCCCAGATAATGTCTGAGTTAAAATGCTTTGCATGAATTTTTGCAGCAGTTCAACATCACCGATTGTGGCAAGTAACTCAAGCATGGTTTGCGAGGCCGTATAATCATCTTTAATGGTCGAATAATGATCAGAAGTGTCCCATGCATTGATGATCTCGGTTGCAAATTGTTGACAATGTTGCTTGGATTCAGTGTCAGTTGTTTGTCCTGATGTGGCCAGATTTTGCACCATTGCGTGGAGTTGTGGTATGGCATAATGTTGCCCAGCTTGACAAAGTTGATGAAAACGCTGCTGTTTCGGCCATATCACTAAGGCAGCTTGGCGATACCAACGTTCCATGCTGACCCCTTCGTTACCGGCAGCTTCGTGTACTTCTTGTTGGGTGACTCCTCGAGCCTCTAAGCTGATTTCTGAAACAATTTCCTCTTCATCAATGTTGATTTTACCAAATGGTTTTTCTATGCCATCGGCAGCGATCCAGTAATCCACCGATAAACTGGAGTCGTAAACTTCCCCCATTTCACAATCATCTTCGTTCCCGCCATAATAATCGCCGTAATAACCTTCAGCATCACCAGATTCCCAGAGCGTAACCATTGCCAAATATGCCTCACATTCTGCCGATTTAGCAGCTTGGAATAAAACTTCAACTTTCATGCGATCCGCATTTTTTAAATTGGCAAAAGAAAACCCGGTTTTGGTATATTGATGTTCCAACAAAATCGCCATTTTCTGTGAGTGCTTCTGCTTAAAGTGTTTTTTGAGAAGTTTGTTCAGTTGCCCAACAGAAACACTGTTATCCGGTGCCATTGGTTGGTGTCGGGTATCCTCTAATGCCAAATTGTAAACCAAGCAGCAACGATAACCACGAGTAACCGGTTTAACCTCATGCTTACAATCCGCATAAAAAGCCGCATACTGAATCTGATAACGTTTATCTTCACCCCCAAAATAAATCATTTCTTCCTGCCCACCGTGGCGCACAAACAATTCCCCACCTTCATGCTCAGAAGGTAAAGCAATCAATAAGGTGGCAAACATATTCTCAACTTTTTCGGTATCACGGTGGGAAGTGAAAAAATCGCCGGTTTCATATACCAACAGTTTATATAAATGGTGAGAAACACTACGCTTTCCCAATCCCAGTTGTTTAGCGATCTGTGCTACCAAATCGCGCATGATGAGTTGCCATTGTGGATTCTGAATGTGTATATTTTGGGAATCCATTTGCCAAGTACGCCGTACTTCCATATCCAAAATGGTTTCCTCACCACGACCATAAGGAGCCTGATAACTGTGTTCAATGATCGCTTGGGCTTGATTTTCACTGAGTGGTAATCCTACCGTACCAATCTCAGTAATTTCCAAACCCAGAAAACAGGGGTCAATAACGCCATAGGTAACAAAAGTACCGGGGCGTTCAATTTTTTGTAATGCTTTTTGAATAGCTTCCATAAGTTTGTTATTTGTTCCGTTTCCTATATCAATTTGATATATAATAAAAAACTACAAGGATTGGATATAAGCAAGGATAAAGCAAAATCACTCTAAAATTTCTGCTTATAACGGATTTTTGGGTAGCAAGAATTACAGTGGTTTTTATTTGCCAATAAGGGTTGACACATAGGTAAACCCCTACAAAATTTCTGCTTATAACGGATTTTTGGGTAGCAAGAATTACAGTGGTTTTTATTTGCCAATAAGGGTTGACACATAGGTAAACCCCTACAAAATTTCTGCTTATAACGGATTTTTGGGTAGCCAGAATTACAGTGGTTTTTATTTGCCAATAAGGGTTGACACATAGGTCAACCCCTACAAAATTTCTGCTTATAACGGATTTTTGGGTAGCCAGAATTACAGTGGTTTTTATTTGCCAATAAGGGTTGACACATAGGTCAACCCCTACAAAATTTCTGCTTATAACGGATTTTTGGGTAGCCAGAATTACAGTGGTTTTTATTTGCCAATAAGGGTTGACACATAGGTCAACCCCTACAAAATTTCTGCTTATAACGGATTTTTGGGTAGCAAGAATTACTACAAAATTTCTGCTTATAACGGATTTTTGGGTAGCCAGAATTACAGTGGTTTTTATTTGCCAATAAGGGTTGACACATAGGTCAACCCCTACAAAAAATTGGTGTTTGTAGGGGCGAACATATCG
>Ga0233403_10000394_pt1 | contig 20634 bp, 12 predicted proteins | sample Na_oxic_1_MG_FD_179866 | JGI IMG/M metagenome (GOLD analysis project Ga0233403, IMG submission 179866) | Seawater microbial communities from Saanich Inlet, British Columbia, Canada - Na_oxic_1_MG | ecosystem: Environmental > Aquatic > Marine > Inlet | place: Canada: British Columbia | collected...
GACAAGTTGACGTTTTTGTTCTTCTAGTAGACGTAGCTGGGTTTGCATTTGTTCAAGCTCTTGACGACTTTTATTTAATCGAGATTGTGTTGTTTCGAGTGCTTGTACTAATTGCCCTGTTTTTGTTAAAGCATCACATTGAAGATGTTCTGTTAATTGTCCATCGGCCATCGCGTTGGCCATTTGAAGGGCTAAGCTTACTTGGTTGCCAATCTGGCGTGAAATGGTCAACATCATCCATATACCGATGAGCATCAGGGTTGCAATGCCAATAGCAATGAATAAAGAGTGTAATGATTGGGGCTTGGTGGTGTTGATAAATTCATCGGTTTGACTGTTCGTACTCTCAAGCCATTTTTTCAAACTTTCTTCTATTTGGGCAACCTGTTGAGCATTTTTTCCGGTAAAAACGAGGGAATTGACTTGATTTACCCGCTCATTTTTATGCAACGTCATGATTTCATCACGAATGGGTTTCCATTTCTCAAAGAGTTTGATAATGTAATCAATGTCCAAGCGTTCATCAGAGACGCTATTGTTTTTAATCATCTCAAAGGATTGATAGATTTTTTTCTCAAAAGAGGTGAGGGCTTGCCTCACCGCTTCAGAATCGGCACTTGATTTGACAAACGAAAGTTCTTTCATCTGACTTTGCATTTTAACCAGATTTAAATGAATATCACGCAGGATATGATTGACAGTCAACGGATGATTGTGCAATTGGGAGGACAATTTGATCAATAGGTGTGCCTGAAAGACAGCCAGGCTGCCCACGATAATTATCAATATTATCATAAGCCAAAAACGGAGATAAAATTGGCTACTTATTTTCATATATTCAACCCGTTAATAATAATAAATAAAAATATACTGAACACGGTCAACTGAAAGTGAGCGAAGCTAAATTTTCGGTTTTTTCGAGAGACCCGTTTTTGAAACCGGTCAGAGCCAAATTCAATACAATGCCCAGGAGTGCAAGGCGTACCTTGCACAAGACAAGGTACGCTGGGAACGAATGAACCTCAAACATTATTTAACTCGGCAGAATGTCTAATGGATTTGCCTTACCAACTAACGATCTATGACTTCCATGACCCTTTAAAAATCTTCCCATTCAGGGTCTTTGTCAAGTGGGAGAATGATGCGTTTGGATGGAATAATAGAATGTTGTTGGGTTACTTTGGATTTTTTGGTTTTCTCGATTTCCAGATGTAATTGCACTTTTCCCACTTTGAAAAAGGCCACTTGTTCTTCAAGACTTTGGGCTTGTTCTTTCATAGTACTGCTTGCCATAGCTGCTTCTTCAACCAAAGCGGCATTTTTTTGAGTCATTTCATCCATTTGTGCAATGGCTTTGTTGATTTGATGGATACCGGCTGATTGTTCCTGACTGGCTGCGGCAATTTCAGTAATGATTTCACTGACTTGTTTGACAGCCGTGACGATTTCTTTGAGGGTTTTACCCGATTTATTGGTCAGTTTGGTACCTTCTTCAACTTTGGTCGCACTTTCTTCTATCAGTCCTTTAATTTCTCTCGCCGCCGCCGCGCTGCGTTGGGCTAGATTGCGTACTTCGGAAGCCACTACGGCAAAGCCTCGCCCATGTTCACCAGCACGGGCTGCTTCCACGGCGGCATTGAGTGCTAACAGATTGGTTTGGAAAGCAATTTCATCAATGACTCGAATGATTTCCGTGATTTTTTTACTGCTCTTGCTGATTTCAGTCATGGCACCAATAGCGGTTCCCACCACGTCTCCACCTTGTTCAGCCAAGTTTTTGGCATTAAACGCTAAATGGGTCGCTTGCCGAGCATTTTCAGTATTTTTTTGCACAGTGCTGGTCATTTCGGCCATGCTAGAGGCAGTTTCTTCTAATGAAGATGCCTGTTCTTCGGTGCGTTGACTGAGGCTGAGATTGCCTTGGGATATTTCTTCGGCAGCCGTATTGACGGCGGCGGCTGTTTGCAAGATCGCCGTCATAATTTCGGTTAACTTCTGAATGGTGGTATTGATGTCATTTTTGAGCTGTTCAAAGGCACCTACGTAGTTATTTTCAATCTGTTGGGTTAAATCTCCTTCAGCGAGGGCGGCGATGATGTGCATCATGTCTTCAATCGCACGTTGATTGAAGTCCATGATTTTGTTTAGGCTTTGACTGAAGGTTTTGAAAAAGCCGGTTTTATCTTCAAAGTTGATACGTTGTTGGAAATCACCTTGGGATGCCGCATGGATGACGGCGTTGATTTCTTGCTCGGTTGCCACTTCAAGAGTGCTATTGTTGAACTCAATGACCATACCAAGGCGTTTACCGTCGTCATTAATGACTGGGGTGATGATATGATCAAGCGTTAACCCACCTATGTGAACTCGCGTGCGATGAGTACGAGACAGTTTTTCTAACAACGGATGTTGATAGGCGGTTTTTTTATGAAATTGGTCAAAATTGGCACCGAGCATTTTGTTGGGATCAAAATTGGGTAATTTTTGGCAAATTTGTTCCTGTTCGGTTTTAAATAACCGTTGCGCGGTTTCATTGAGGTAGATAATATTGTAATTATGATCTGTAATCAAGATGTTGGTAGTGGCACTATCCAATGCCCGATTGACGCGCAAGGCTTCATCAGCAATCCGTTTCTCTTTTTCCAGGCGTTCACGTAATTGTGTTTGCATGCGACCAAAGGCTCGGCAGAGTTGTCCGGGTTCATCTTGGTGGTTTTTGTCAATTGGGTTATTCAGATTCCCAGCCGCAATTTGGTCGGCAACCCAGACGGCTTGACTCAGACGTTTGGTGGTATCGAACAATTGGAGGATAAAAAAAGTGAAGGCTAAGCCAATGATGAGTATCATCAGACTGAGGGAATTGATAAAGTCGGTATAAGCGGCCTTTTGATTCGCTTTCGCATTGGCATATAAATCCTTAGCCAGTTGGTCTCCGGTTTCTTTGAGCAGATTAATTTTGCCGGTTTGTATTTCAAACCAGTATTCGGGGTCAATCTGTTCTGACAGTTTGCCATTCGTTTTTTCGGCGGTGTAAACTATTTCACGCATACGGTTGGTTTCTTCAATCAATTGACCTGATGATAATTGGTTTTTTAAAAACGTTTTTTGTTTATCCGTCAGATAGTTCATCACTTCGTGAGTCAAATAAGTTTCTTGTGTCACGAGAAGTTCGACAAATTGGCGAAATTGCTTGGGTTCTATGGCCTTTTGGCTAAACACTGCTGCTAATAAGGCGCGTTCTAATCCCGCTTTTTCTTTGGCTTTCAATAAATTAATGTAGGCCAGTTTTAATGGGAAAACGTCTTGATAGTGGGAGTAATGAGTCGATTGTATCAGGAATTGAAATAAAGTATGGTTAATGTCCGTATAGCGTGTGACCGCTTTGGGCTGTTGGAGAGACAGTGTTGTCACCTCGGCACGCAGGGGTTGAAAACCAGTGAGTACTTCTAATACGCTGTCTAGCCCAGCGTTAAACTCAGTGTCATAGACTGTTCGGTCAAAGTCTTGCAAAAAGTTGTTTAATGCCATGATAGCGTTGTCGGTTTGGAGACGATATTGGGACAATTCTTCGGCAAATTTTTTGCCTTGGTTTTTTAAAAACAAACTGCTGCTCCCCCGTTCCAGTTGGACAGCATGAATAATGTGACTAAATTTGATGGACAATAGCGTCAATTCGGCCAACCCTTCCATCTGTTGAGCCATTTGTGCTTTTTCTACCATAAGAATAGTAGAAAAGTAGAGTAAGCCCAACAGAGGAAAAACGAGCATTAAGGCCAGTTTGTGTTTCAGTTTCAGATTTTTGAGAAATGGCATATAAGTCACTCCGGTTGTTCTTAAATCAGTATCAAAATCGAGTTTAACAAAGTCCGCTGAAAAAAGTTAATCAATGTAATACCTTGGCAAAATAAAACTTGTTACCGTAAGTCATTGATTTAAAATTATCGTGTCATTTCAAGCAAAGCGAGAAAATGTTAATCAATGGAAAGAACGTTTTTAAAAGGGAAGATTGCCGGTTTAGGGTAACAAACCAAGTTTATTTAACTTGGCTTATTTCTTCAATCACCGTGAATTTAATGAGAAAGCTGATCAACAATAGCAAGTTCATTGGAGTTGAGTAATCGGTCAATATCTAGTACGATAACCATTTTATCATCTACCGTTGCAAGGCCTCTGACAAATTCGGTACTGATGACACTGCCAAAGTCTGGCGGTGGTTTAATTTCGGTTTCAGCAACATCGTATACGTCAGAGACTGCGTCAACGACTATTCCCATGATGCGCTCTTTGTTGTTGACGGAGAGGACTTTGACGACGACGACAACTGTCATCTGCCCGTATTCTTGATGTTTCAGCTTAAAACGCTCGCGCATATCGATAATTGGTACAATAGTGCCACGTAAATTAATGACTCCACAGATATAATTGGGTGTGTTGGGTATCATAGTGACTTTGCTCCAACCTTTAATTTCTTGGACACGTAAAATATCCACCGCATATTCTTCGGTCGCTAAGACAAAAGTCAAATATTTGTTGGCAATATTGGTGGTATCATTGTTCATGGTCACTTCCTATAGTTTGTAAGAATAATAGTGTTGGAGTCCAAAGGTTTGGACTCCAACATTGATTGATTTGAATCAATCCCATTCAACTATCCCAGTGCTGGCCTGATTTTTAGACAGAAAATTGGGACGTTTTTGGGGATTGAGAGTGTGAAATAGTCGAATTAATCCGGCAACGTCCAAAATCAAAGCCACACTTCCATCGCCTAAAATAGTTGCTCCAGAAATGCCTTCCATTTTTTTATAGTTGGTTTCTAAGCTTTTAATCACGATTTGCTGTTGAGAAAGCAGTTCATCTACAAAGAGTCCAATTTTTTGCCCATCGCCTTCAACAATTACCAAAATTCCTTGCTCTAATTGAGCAGTGCTGGGGGAGATGCCGAAGAGTTTGTAGAGGCGCAGAATAGGGATGTATTCATCGCGCAGTTTGTACACTTGTGCAGCCCCCGTCAGGGAATTGACTAATTTTGGGTTGGCTCGCAATGATTCAATGATGGAGAGTAACGGCAATATATAAATTTCTTGTCCTACGCGCACCAGTTGTCCATCTAAAATCGCTAACGTCAGTGGTAAACGGATACTAAACGTGGAGCCTTGTCCGAATTGAGATTTCACTTCAATACTACCGCCCAAAGCACGAATATTACGGCGCACTACATCCATGCCCACACCACGTCCAGATAAGTCGCTGACTTGTTCGGCAGTAGAGAAGCCCGGCTGAAAAATCAGTTCGTGTAGTAGTTCCTCCGTCGGGCGTTCTTCAGGACTTAAAAAACCTTTTTGTATGGCTTTAGCCCGAATTTTTTCTGCATCAAAACCGGCACCATCGTCGCTGATTTTAATAATGATGTTGCCGCCTTGATGAAAAGCATGTAAATGGAGTACACCCGTTTCTAGTTTGCCAGCCGCCTGGCGTTGTTCTGGCATTTCAATACCGTGATCAAGGGCATTACGCACTAAATGCACCAGTGGGTCACTCATTTTTTCTAAGACGGTTTTATCAAGTTCGGTGTGTTCGCCAGAGAGTTTTAATTCAACTTTTTTGCCCAGTTGGGTACCTAAGTCGTGGACTAAGCGCGGAAAGCGGTTAAATGAGAAACTGATGGGCAACATACGAATACGCATCACGTTTTCTTGTAATTCACGGGTGTTGCGTTCTAGTTGCGCTAAGCCATCGCGCAATTGGGTTATTTGTGAATTGTTAAAATTTTCTCCGATCTGATCCAACATAGATTGGGTGATAACAAGTTCCCCTACCATGTTGATTAAGTTATCAATTTTGTCGATACCCACGCGAATTGAGTTGGCTTCGGTTGCCGGATGTGCGGCAGCGTGGATATTTTTGATTTCTTTGGTCTCTTTGGAAGTTTCACCAACCTTTTTGTTTTCAACGGCAAGCTGTTCGTTGGTAGTTGTTGCTTGTGTAACCGTTGTTTCAGTTTCAAAGACTGGTGATTCGCTGGTAGTTGTTGCTTGTGCAGCCGTTGTTTCAGTTTCAAAGACTGGTGATTCGCTGGTAGTTGTTGCTTGTGCAGCCGTTGTTTCAGTTTCAAAGACCGGTGATTCGCTGGTAGTCGTTGCTTGTGCAACCGATTGTTCACCTTCGTCGGTAGCCGCCGGTTCTTTGGCGACTTCAGTTGTTTCTTCTCCTTCATCCAGCGGTGGGGATGAGGAATCTGTGGTTTCGTCAAGGACAGTTTCTTTCACACCAGCATCTAAAGCGGAAATATGTAATTCACATTCATCTTCCACCCATTCAAAAATGTCGTCAATATCTTCGCGTTCAACCTCACTATGGATGGTGATTTCCCAATTTAAATAACACGCTTGTGGTTCAATTTCAGAAAAAGCCGGTAATTGGCTAGTATCTACCTTGACATCTAATTTCCCGAACTGAGCTAATTCCCGAAATAAATTGATTGGATCATTACCCGTTTTTAGCATAGAAGATTCGGGTTTAAATATAATATGCCATCCCTTAGTCTCGTTATCAGGATATTCTTCCTGGGTGTCTGGGATCGGGATAAGTTCTTTTGGATAAGTAGTGGTAGGGATGCTTACCGGCACAGCGGGTTCATCAACCGGCGAAGAATTGTCGTTTGAACTTTTGGAAGCCTTTTGCAGATCATATTGGCAAGTCTGCACTTCTTTTTCATCGTAATCAGTATCGTCTTGTAGCGCCGATAACATCATTCGCAAAATATCGACAGCTTGCAGTAACAAATCAATTAACGATTGCGAAACGAGATGTTCTCCATTACGCATTTCATCTAGCAAGGTTTCGGCGGCATGTGCAAAGTTAACGATGTGTTCAAACTTAAAAATTCCAGCCCCCCCTTTGATAGAATGGGCGGCACGGAAAATATTGTTGATGAGTTCTTTATCAACAGTCCCGACATCCAAATCCAGTAAACTCGATTCCATAACATCGATATTTTCAAAACTCTCTTCAAGAAACAATCCACGAACTTCTGTTAAATCTACTGGCATAGCCGGTTACCTCAACACTTTTCTAATGGCTGCTAATAATTTATCGGGATCAAATGGTTTAATAATCCACCCAGTCGCGCCTACCGTTTTAGCCTTTTTCTTTTTCTGAGGGTCAGTTTCGGTTGTTAACAATAATATCGGTTTAAACAGATAGTCTGGCAGAGCGCGTAATTCACGCACTAACGATAAACCATCAAGCAAGGGCATATTAACATCAGTAATGATTAAATCAAACTGATGAGTTTTTGCTAACTCCAATCCTTCTACACCATTCTTTGCTTCAGTAATTTTGTAGTTAGCGTCTGTTAAAGTCAATTTTAACATTTGTCGCATGGAGACGGAATCATCGCAAATTAAAATATTACGCATCATAGTTATACTAGTCGGGTTTGGTAATTGGTAATTAGTAAGTAGGTACACATAAATCTGTTAACATTTTTGGTTTCATATTGTTTGCCGATTTTGTTGGACTCGGCTCGGATTTCTATCCGGTTTTAAATGTTAAAAAACTTGTGTTGATCTACATAATTAAGTACCTGATCAAAGTAAAACCCGTATTTGAGAAACCCCGTTTAAAAAACCAAACTTGGGCTTTTCGATGAATACTTGATTAATTATGCCAAGGTACTTAGTAGTTGCTAATTGGTAAGGGACTACCGAATAAATTATCTACCAAAATGACCATAAACAAAGTTTTGTGAAAAGGAGCTATCAGTATACTTTGTTGTCAGTGCGTCAGTCCCAATTTCAAAAACGCCGGTATAGCTACCATAAATATTTATTTGGGATATTATAGTTGCCAATACTGTTATTTTATCTCATAATGCTAAAAATACACATAAAAAGGAGGGACTTACAAAACTCTGATACTTAACTATAAATCAACAACTTACATAGATTACTTTGCGGTATTTGCGCGTCGGAGTTTTGCAAGTACCTCAAAGTATTTAAATTTTTAAAGCTCCATAGAAATCCGATTTTTCAAACTTGACTCAGATTTCTTTAAGGCTTAAAAAATAATGATGGAACTATTGAGGCTTTATAGAAATCTTTTCAAATTTTCTATATTACCGTTTTTTGAAGAAAAACCTTAACCTCGAAACCTAAGTACCGGACCAAAAATGGAATTGTCTTATAACTTCTTGTTTTTGCTAAATGTATAAATAATGGGCTACCAACAATCAATAGGTTATCAATTTTTGTCCGGTACCAAGCCTCGAAACCTCAAACCCTACGCGGTTTTGAAAACCCCATAGAGTTGAGGTACCCCTATTTTTCTGAACATCTATAGAACATTTGGCTCAGAAACCAAGCCGATAATCTTCGACATGATCAACGCCATAGATGAGTTTTTTCTCGTTCCAAACTTCCATTCGCAACGAGATAATTAGGTAACTCGCCAAAAATAAAATACCCATCCGGGGCTGGAGCAACGGATTGGGGTTGGAGCAACGAATTGGGGTTGGAGCAACGGATTACCCCTACGAATCAATGACCGTAGGGGCAATCCTTTATGGTTGCCCCCAATCCTTTATGGTTGCCCTGGTAGATTATTTTTGGCGAGTTGCCTTAAAAGCTATAAACCATAGTCACCGCCGTCACCGTGTCGGTTTTTTCTATACCCGGTGGAACTTCGCTATTATTGTTGATTGACAGTGACAGCTTCATAGCCAAATTCTCCATCACATTGACCTTAAATCCAGTTTCAGATTCAGTATAGACATTCTCAGTACCGCCCTCAACCTTCAAATCTTGGGTAAATTCGCTATGGGCACCGATTTGATGACGGAAATTAACCCCCAAAAAGCCGAGTATTTGCTCGTCAGTTTGACTGTAAATGTCCAGCTGCATATTATTCTGTCCCGCACCAATACCAACTTCTAGCTTTAAACCGGTGCGTTCCGTGTTAATGACTTGGTACCCATAGCCGAAAATGAGCGAGCTTTGATAGTCATAACCACTAAAGCGATCCTCATTGTATCGGAATTTACCGAATAAATAGCTGTTCTCTGAGAAGTTGTAATTGCTTTGCAAATTCGCCCCATAGCTTTCAGCAGTCAGGTTAACCTGATCCTCCGCACGCAACGCTTCCAGTTTGAGACTATGATCCCACGAGAATAGTTGATAACCGAGTGCCAATTTGGCAACCAGACTCTGAATTTCAGTATTGCCGCTGGTTTGGGTAAAACCCCAATTCTCCTTCGCCTTTCCAAGAGTTTTCATCCGCTATAGCCCCTTGAAGACAGAGCGAAGCGGCTAACCCGATACAAAGTTTGTTGTGCATGACAATTTTCGTCCTTTAAGGCTATGTGGTTCAATAAATCAGGGCATTTGATTTGAACCAAGTTTTTTGGAAATTCAAAAAGTAGTTTTTAGCCGGTTTATGTCAGAAACATAATATGAGAATTTTACCAAATCCCAAAAAAGCATCGAATCAACATCAATTGGAAATTGGAAATTTCATTTTTAAGAAATTTTACCTTTGTACCAAACATTTTATTAACTTTGAAATAGTTAATGATTAATAGTTAATAGTTAATGGTTGGTTAATAGACTGATTGCAAAATAAAACCTTCAAGGAGAGAGTATTATTTTTTATAAATAAATCAATGAGTTAACTTTTAAATGCGATATATACTCTTAACGTTCTTATGTTCGGATTTTTGAGAGGGTAACCACAAGGGATTACCCCTACAGCAAAGGATTGCCCCATTGGCCATGGTTTGTAGGGGCAATCCTTTATGGTTGCCCAAGAAACCGAAAACTTGAACGTCTAAAGTATATTTGAATTCATTTCAATTCAAATACTTTTTCAGGCTAAAGTTTTTTTCCAAAAAAATGGAGCCTGAAAGCCTAAAAAGTTATTTCGCAACAACCCTATTATCTAAATCAAAAATAACTGACCTAAAGTACTAATTCCATGATTTAAAATGATTTTTTTTGAATAGACTCAACACCGGCACATTTTTCGCTAGTCAAATGGAACATAATTTTTCTTGTTATCCATTTAAACACTGGTAGAAAAGGATTAAGAAAATCAAATACTTATTAATTGGCCAGTCTGGTACAAAGGGGTTTTGCCAAAAGTTCATATTTTAATCAATTTTTTCTCCTTTGGCAAAAGGGGAACAAGGGAGGATTTAAAACCAGCGAAAGGTACCTCAATACCGCTACTGGTATTAAAAAATACCTAACAAAAACAATGACCTTTGTCTTTATACCGAACGGGGTGGGTATAGCCACTGCCATATCGTGTCGGGCAACCATAAAGGATTGGGGGCAACCATAAAGGATTGCCCCTACGGTTATTATTGATTCGTAGGGGTAATCCGTTGTGGTTGCCGTCAAAAAAATCCTTAACTTAATGGCATTGGGGGTATAGCAGGTATCATTTTAACTTTTCGAGAAATTAAAAAAATCGGAGAACGATTTGAGTATAAATATTGACGCTTTGTGGAACTCGGTTTTTGAACCGTTCAATGAATAATCTTTTGGCCTCAAGAGCAGTCAGTTTTTTGAAAACCAGACCAGCCTGATAACTTTGATTTTTCTGAAAGTCTATAACTTGTTAAAATTAGAATAGCTTTAATTAAAGTATCGCCTGGTGAGGCTCTTGCAAAACCCCAGGTTTCACCTCTTGCTCTTCACGTTCAACCCCTACGGGGTTGATATTGTTAAAAGAATAACCCTACTTGCCTCTTGCTTTCACCCCAGGTGAAACCTGGGACAACCCCGATAGGGGTTGAATTTTAAGAGCAAGAGGTGAAACCTGGGGAAACTTTCAAAAAGAGTTTTGCAAGAGGCTCTGGTTTTAACCTTTAAGTAACTTACTTATTTATGGACTGCCCCTTAATCCAAATCCTAACCGTTTGCAGTATAATACATTAATCAAAGATATACGGAACTTAACGAAAAATCCGTGCTTGACTGGCAAAGTGAACCGGTTATTAAATTCACGGTAAACTTATCTACTTATACAGTATTCCAGAAAAAATTGGCTATTTTTTATTTTGGTAACAACATACCTGACCGGTATAAAACTCAAAAATAGTTTTTTGAAAAAAACTTGAGCCTAACAACTTAACAAGCTATGTGCATAGAGTAGCCTTTATCAAAGGGGACTATAGGAAATTCCTTATTTTATAACCACTTTAGTATAAAACTTTGGACTCCAAAGCACCTTTAAAAACCTTTCAGTGGACTTAAACAATGAATACAACAATTATACTAAGCTTAGTCACCTTACTCGGCCTTCTTGCTGGGGGTGCTACCGCTTTGAAAAAATCCGGTAAACAGCGAAAGAAAAGCTCAACTTCGCCCACCGCCAAAACGCCACCGGCACCGCTTGAAGAAACGGCACCAACTCCAGCCGAAGTGGAACCGGAATTGCCGAAGCTTGAAGAAACGGCACCAACTCCGGCCGAAGTGGAACCGGAATTGGCACCGCTTGAAGAAACGGTCGAAAGTCCGCCAGTACCGGAAATAGTTCAGAGCATTTTTATCAGCCACAGTGGCACCAATCAAAATGCGGTTGACAGCTTAGTGCATAATCTTGACAAAATCGGTTATCGGACTTCTTCTGACCGTTCGGAAGCCTCCAAAAAACCAACTTCTGGTAACACACTGCTGAAAGAGAATCAAGCCGTGTTGGTTGTGACACCGGAAGCCATTGAGTCCGGTTGGGTACGCGAACAATATGAGCAGATGCTGAAGCGTCAACAAAATGACCCAGATTTTTCTTTTATACCGGTAGTTTTTAATGAAGCCTCATCGGATTCAGCCTTTCTGTCTGAAATCGAAGTGATCAACTTCGGCACCGAAAACTATCACGATGCCTTTCATCGTTTAGTGTCTTTTTTAGGTGACAAATCCTTTGATGACAACGACTTGGAAATACCACGCCTCACCGCTGCACCGACAAGAGCAGTCACTGAAAGCACCGGTGAATTTATCCAAGCCCAATTAAACCATTTTGAAAACAATTCGCCACCGCCGCTGATATTATTAGCACAAAGTGATCGCTGGCAAGCACCGCTGGTTGAAGCACTGCTAAGTGAAGCGAGAACGCGCTATCAACCGGAACGATGTTTGCATATTGCCCTACCGTACAGTACCAAGGCCGATACACAAGACTATTTTGCCATATTGGCTCAACAATGTGGGTTGGGTGAAAACGTCAATAATGGGATTGAATTTGAACAAGCGTTGCAGGAACAGTTAACAAACCAATCCCAACCGTTGTTGTTATTGATCAGTCGTTTTGAACACGGGGCACAGTCCACCCGACAGGAACTGGCCGGTATGGTGCGAAGTTTAAACGAAAGCCATGCTAATCAACTGCATATTATACTCTGTGGAGGCGAAAAACTGGCTGAATTAAAATACATCTACGGCAGCCACTCCTTATTAAATATCGCCCAAGAATCCCATTGGCCAGAATTAGAACGGGCTGATGTGTACGCGCAGCGGGACAATTGTTGCCCCGATTTGATCCTGGATGACGAAGACGCGGACCAGTTACTGACTGAAAGCGGCGGACATCCTAACTTACTACAAAAATGTGTGCAACTTTACCAAAACGAACCGACGCTTCGCTGGCAAGAGTATTTGGCCACTTTAAGTATCGAACCATTGGCATTGCAGATATTCACTCCCTTTGTGCAAAACCGAAAACAGATTCAGCAACTGCGCGAATGGTTAGCACAAGAACAAGTGGCACCAGTTAGTGCTTTATACTCCTATGGTGACAAGCGTAATGAATTATTGCGACGCTTATACTGGAAAAATCTGCTCGTCCTTCAGCAGAACGAAGGGCAAAAGCATTTATGTTGGCGAAGCGAAGCACTGCGCTTAGCAGGCCAATCGGTGATCAGTTATCAGTTAAGTACTTAAGTATTCGATGAACAAGTTTTTTTGCTTTTTTGTTTGGGTTCAAAGCTAAAGCTTTGGACTCCAAACATTTGTTATTTTTCAAAACTTCTATGCACAATATGAAATTAGAACCTTGGCAAATCATAGCATTACTTGCTGTTCTTTGGTGTGCTGAGCCAATGGCTATATCAACAGTCTTTCCGCCATTTGGTTTTGAACAAGAGTTGGAACAACAATTAACGACGACTAATAACCGAAGTGAAGTCACTTCGGTTGCGTTTAGTCCCGATGGCCGTTTGTTGGTGTATGGTTCTAAGGATAATCGGGTACGCCTTTGGGACGCTGAATCGGGCCAATTACTGAAAACGTTTGAAGGGCATACTCAACCAGTGACTTCGGTAGCATTCAGTGCTGATAGTTTGATGCTGGCTTCTGGTTCCGAAGATAAAACCATACGTTTATGGGATGTCGCTTCGCAAACTTTTCTGAGAATCTTTGAAGGACACGCCGATGTTGTTAAGTCTCTCGCTTTCCACCCAGATGGCAAACTCTTAGCCTCAAGTGCCTCTGGTGGAGCCATACGCCTTTGGAATGTTAACAATAGTAAGCAAGTTGGCAAACCCTTTCAATGGCAAGTTCAGAATATTAATACCGTTGCTTTTAGCCCGAATGGCAGACTATTGGCAACCGGATCGTCGGATCTAAAAATCCGTCTTTGGAAGACTCAATCGTTTAAAATGTATAAGCCTCGCATGAAATGTACCAAATATCAACATGTGAGTTCTTTGGACTTTAGTCCTAATAGCAAAATATTGGCTTCTGGTTTTCGTCACGGTTTGGTGTGTCTCTGGAATACGAAATCAAGAACCTTGATTAAACGGCTGTATCAACAAGTTAAAAAAGATGCTTTTAACTCGGTCGCTTTTGATGCCGAAGGAAAAAGGATCGCGTATAGCCTTTATGATGCCATCTATTTGTGGAATATGGAGACGGACAAATCGGAATTATTATTAACGGTGCCAGAGAATCATTACATCAGTGCCGTGGACTTTAATCCGACGATGGCTAAGAAAAACCGTCTGGCTTATGCTTATGGCGATGGAACGGTGCGGATTTTGGATACGGAGAATAAGCAGTTGGTTGGGATATTGGCCGATAATGCGGAGGGAAAGTGGTTTTCATGTCAGGAAGAGCAGCCGTGTTGGTGTTCTGGTCAGATATGCACTCCGTCCGTCAAGGAGCCAGTGCCCACTGAAGACCCCTCTACTGCCCAGAAACAGCCAGAGGAAAGCGAGTTAGTCACCGAAGTTGAGGAAGAAGCCGTTTCGGAACCGCCTAGCGAGCCATCAGAAACCGTTTCTTCCCCAATAGAGAATGAAGAACCGCCTAGCGAGCCATCAGAAACCGTTTCTTCCCCAATAGAGAATGAAGACTCGCCTAGCGTGCCTTCTGAAACCGATTGGATCACTGGGGGGGATAATCGCGAGGAAGAGAAGCCGTCTATGGTGGAGAATCCTCTGGCGCGTGATTCAAATAACTGGGTCTATGTGTTATTACTGATTATAATCACTCTGATTATCATCGGCATTGTCGTTGCGCTGCTTTATCGCCGGTTCATTTGTAAGCATCATGCAACCCTGTTAACGACGCCGTTGCCGCAGTTACCCGAACAGTATCGGTTATTAAAACGCACCTTTTGCCTCACTCAAGCTTTGGCAAAAAACCAAGTGTCGGCCAAGCAATTGGAAGAAGCCCTAGCGTTTGTCCAAAACAGTTCGCCAGCAAAGCAGGCTGATCTCTTGGCAAAACGTTTAGGAGCCATACAGTGCGAAGAAACCTCAACCGCCGAGTTATTCACGGTGTACTTGCATGATAGCTTTGTACTCAATCTGCCAAAGTTGTTGTACTACTTTCCTTCAGCCGAGCAAACCGGTACTGAGCTGTTAAATCAATTACAGCAACGCGAGGAAATGGCTCTACAAAAAGTGGTACTGATTACACAGAATTATGACCAATTAGAAGCGTTACGTCCTTATGGTGAAGACACTTCCAATTTGTGGGTGATACCAGATAACATTGAATTGACCCAGTGGCTGCTGTCGCCGGAACCGGTATCTGCCTTTACGAAGTTGATAACAGAACAACTCCAAGTGACGCAAATTTCTCCTTACCAAACTCATAGCGGTGTTAATAAAGACGCGATTTTTTTTGGAAGGACTCAGACTTTAGACCGTATTCTTAACAATGATCTGACCAATTACTTAATCATTGGTGGAAGACAACTGGGTAAATCAAGTCTCCTCAAATATATCTATCGGCGTTATCAAAATCATCTACCGGTTCAGTGCCATTATTTGACCCTGCATGGTAATAGTTTGACTGAACAACTGGCAGTGATATTGGGAATGCCTAGTAATAGTGATATTGAGAGCGTACTGAACCAATTGGTTGAGAGGGTGCCGGGACAGCAGCAGTTGTTTTTGTTCGATCAAGCCGATCAATTCATTCAGGCAGAAATGAACAGTGGTTATCCAACTTTGAATCGTTTTCGTAGCCTCAGTGAAGAAGGGTACTGTTATTTTATCTTCACGGGCATTTGGGATTTGTATTATGCATCAGTGTTGGATTATCAATCACCGTTGAAGAATTTTGGTGAAACCATCAGAATTGGTGCTTTAGAGGCCGAGGCTTGCCGCGATTTAGCGGTCAAACCGATGCAAGCGATGCATTTGCGCTATCAGACAGAAGAGTTAGTTGAACAGTTGCTGATAGCAACCGGGCAACGGGCTAATTTGATAGCGATAGTTTGTCATGAAATGCTCAAAGGACTGAAAAGCCAGCAGCGTGTGTTGGGAGAAGAAGATTTGGTATCAGCACTCAGGAGTCAAGCGGTACGCGATGCTTTGACCGGTTGGGGAATGCTCAGTATCAATGAGCCAGAAAATCATTTGGATCGGATTGTCGTGTATGCGACCGTCAAAAAAGGTGAGTTTAAGCTGGAAGACTTGATGAGTTTGCTGGAAACCTATCATTGTACTTATACGGCGGAACAACTGAAACAATCGTTGGATCGTTTGGCGTTGAGTTTTGTGATTCAGCGTGAGGCGGAAGGGTGGTATAAGTATTGTGTGCCGCTGTTTCGGGACATGTTGTTGGAGGATAATGTGGAGGAATTGTTGCGCTGGGAATTGGAAGAAATGTGATTTTTTTTGATTTAAGAAATTCGATTTTTTGGAAAAATCGGATTTTTAAAAGTTATATTGACTCATTTTTTTGGTAAGGTTGACACCTCCTCACTGCCATATCGTGTCTATTTGTCGTCGGGTGGGGAGAGCGTAGCAAAACCCACAAAATCATTGAAACTTTGATTGAAAATGATTGACAATGGTGGGTTTCGCTATCGCTCTACCCACCCTACCAGAAAAATAGTTCAACCGTTTTGCAACCTATTAACATTTGAGAATCGCTTTGAAACACCATTTAGAAACATTATTTATTAACGCCCTAAAGCAACTACAAAGCCAAGGCGATATCCCGACAGATATTGCTATCAGCCCCCACCTTGAGCGCACTCGTGACGCTCGGCATGGAGATTATGCTTGTAATGTGGCCATGACTTTGGCAAAAATCACTAAAATGCGCCCCCGTGACGTGGCCGCCCGTATTATTGAACAGTTGCCGACTGAGGATGAGACGATTGCCAAAGTTGAAATGGCTGGGCCGGGTTTTATCAACCTCTTTTTGACCCAAAAGGCCTATTATGCCGTCATTGATGACATTTTGGCGAACCAAGAAACTTATGGACATAGCCAACTGGGCGGCGGGCAATCGGTGATGGTAGAATTCGTTTCCGCCAATCCCACCGGCCCATTACATGTTGGGCATGGACGGGGGGCCGCTTATGGGGCTGCGTTATCCAACCTATTGACCGCAGCCGGCTTTAAAGTCCATAAAGAATATTATGTCAATGATGCTGGACGACAAATGGACATCTTGGCAGCCAGTGTCTGGCTGCGTTACTTAGAATTGTGCGGCGAAACCATAGCCTTTCCCAGCAATGGCTATCGGGGCGACTACATCTGGGACATTGCCGCCGGTATACACCGCGAACAGGGCGACGCTTTTCGACATCGTGCTGATTCCGTCTTTAAGGAAGTTCCTGCCGATAGTACTCAAGGCGGTGATAAAGAATTACACATCGATGCCCTGATTGAACGCGCCAAACAATTGCTCGGCAACGAGTCTTATCAGGTAGTCTTTCAACAAGGCTTACAGATCATTCTGGAAAATATCCGTAGCGACTTAGAGCAATTTGGCGTAAGCTATGATGAATGGTTTTCCGAGTCAAGCCTGACTGCCACCAACTCCGTTGCCAATGCGATAGAACAACTGAAAGTCAATGGACATACTTACGAACAAGACGGTGCCTTATGGTTTCGCTCTAGCGCGTTTGGCGATGAAAAGAATCGAGTGGTGGTACGTGAAAATGGACAATTCACCTACTTTGCCTCCGATATTGCCTATCATAAAAACAAATTCGAGCGTGATTTTAACCATATCATTAATATTTGGGGAGCCGATCATCATGGCTACGTGCCGCGAGTCAAGGCCGCACTGATGGCATTGGGTGAAGAGGCTGAGCGTTTAACCGTGTTACTGGTACAATTTGCCACCCTATATCGTGGCAAAAAGCGACTACAAATGTCCACCCGCAGTGGTGAATTTGTAACGTTGCGCGAATTGCGTCAAGAAGTAGGGGACGATGCTGCCCGTTTTTTTTACACTGGGCGTAAAAGTGAACAACACTTGAATTTTGACTTAGAATTGGCAAAGTCCCAGTCCAATGAGAATCCGGTATACTATGTGCAATATGCACATGCACGGATTGCCAGCGTCTTTCGGAAATTGGCGGACAATATCCCAACCGCTTGGCAACACCAGGGAGCAACGCTATCGCGGCTTGAAAATTCCCATGAACAAACCGTACTGGTAACACTATCGCGTTACCCAGAAGTGATAGAAAGTGCAGCACGCGCTTATGAGCCACACCAATTGATCTACTATTTGCGTGGCTTAGCGCAAGACTTTCATACTTTTTACGATAACCACAAAATTTTAGTAGAAGACGAACAGTTGCGTAATGCACGACTCAGCTTAATCGCAGCTTGTCAACAAGTACTGCGTAATGGATTAACAATTATCGGTGTTTCAGCACCGGAGGTGATGTAACGATGGCCATCCGAAATCGACGTAAACGTGCCAATTCTGACTATATTTCTCCTACCTGTCCACCAGGATGGGCTTGGCTATTGGCGGGCATTTTAATAGGGGTATTCATCTCATTTTTGGTTTACCTACGAGAAATCGCACCGCGTACCTTACCACCAGAAACTGCCCTGGTGACTTCGCAACCATTAACAATGGAAAACGCCACGGCTCAAAATGCACCGTCTAACCCATCAACGGATTTGGACTTTTATGATCTACTGCCAGAATCCAAAGTGAATGTACCGCCAACCGAGAAGCCAACCAAACCGGCAAGTGATTTTCCGATAATGGCCCCCGGACGCTACTTATTACAGGTTGGCTCATATCAAGATGAGCAAGAAGCGGAGGGCTTAAAAAATTACTTAGTCAACTCACTTGGCATTCCGGCACGTATCGAGAAAACCAATCTCAGTGAATCGGGACGCTGGTATCGAGTACAGATTGGGCCAACGGATGACTTAGATACGCTCAACAAGATAGGCGCGAAGTTGGAGGAAAACCAGATACCGGTTCTGGTTCGGAAATTTTAGAATTATTGGAGTCCTTTGCAAAAGCTTTGGTATCCTTCCGAATTTTTGACGAATGGGAATACTCCATTGAAAATCAACAAGCATTCATCATCGCCATTTCAATTGACTGTTTAGCCATTGCGTTCTCACTACCAACTACCAATGTCCTGACAGTAGGTACTATTTTAGTCGTTGATGGGTATTTGGATAAACTTTGCCCGAATTCTGGTCAAGAATAATTATCGGTAGCACTAAACCGGTAGTGGTCTAAACCAGACCCAAGGGCAAACAGTTAGGAAAGCTCCTACAGCCCCTGAATACTCTAGTATTTCAGATAAATACATCGGTATAGGCTGCTAAAAAATCAACCGGTTAGATGGCACTTTGGCAGCAATTCCGGCTATAAAATTTGGTCATTCAGCATTTCTATCATTTTTTCAAATTTAATTCCGTTGTATCAAGGGCTGGTTAAAAGCATGAGCGGGAATTGCTGGCACTTTGGCCAATTTATTTTTCTGAAATAAGGCAACTCCAAATAAATAAATAAAATACCCATTCGGGGCTGGAGCAACGGATTGGGGTAACCACAAGGGATTGGGGTTGGAGCAACGGATTGGGGTAACCACAAGGGATTACCCCTACGAATCAATGACCGTAGGGGCAATCCTTTATGGTTGCCCCTTTATGGTTGCCCCAAATGGGTATATTATTTTGGATGAAAAAAAAGTCCTCAAAATCCCTGAAATTTAACACCCCAGGATTGCCCCTACGGTCATTGATGATGTAGGGGCAATCCTTTATGGTTGCCCCTTTATGGTTGCCCCTTTATGGTTGCCCCAAATGGGTATATTATTTTTTGTGAGTTGCCTAAGTACCCGTCCACAAGTTTTCAGGTATTTTGAATAGATAAACGATTGTTTTATTCGCTTTATTTTTGAAAAATGGATTGGGGGCAACCATAAAGGATTGGGGGCAACCATAAAGGATTGGGGGCAACCATAAAGGATTGCCCTGGGGTGTTAAATTTAAGCCAATTTATGGGTTTATTTTTCACTCTATTTTTATTCCCTGAAGGGGGGATGGTGGGCAAGGATGGTGGGCAAGCGGGCGGTGAAATCTCGGTTTATATTGAGTTCATTGGCGCCCGCTTACCCACCCTACAAATCAGGGATGAAAAAAAAGTCCTCAAAATCCCTGAAATTTAACACCCCAGGATTGCCCCTACGGTCATTGATGATGTAGGGGCAATCCTTTATGGTTGCCCCTTTATGGTTGCCCCAAATGGGTATATTATTTTTTGTGAGTTGCCTAAGTACCCGTCCACAAGTTTTCAGGTATTTTGAATACATAAACGATGGTTTTATTCGCTTTATTTTTGAAAAATATATGAACGGGCACTTACTATAGATGGATCAAAAGGGCAATCCCTTGTGGTTGCCCTTAGTATTGATCGTCACGCTATGGGTTCCTTTGCATCGCAAAGAAACCAGAACAACAATCGGCACGATTGAAAGGAAAAAACCGATGCCTAAGAATGTTATCATCCTAGCAGGGCCAAATGGTGCTGGAAAAACAAGCTTTGCTAATCAATATGTTCATATTTCCAGTTATCAATATTTAAGTGCCGATGCGATTGCAGAAAAATTGGCACCCCAACCATTCAATGAAGTTAAAGTTAAGGCTGGGCGTGAATTTTTTAAGCAAATCACTGATATGATAACCGAGAATCAAGACATTGTTGTGGAATCAACACTGTCGGGATTAGGGTTTCAACGTATTATCCATCGCTTTCATCAAGCGGGTTACCTAATACATGACTATCGGCTAAAAAAAATTTAGAGGAATATAAATGAGACTCACACAATTTTAAACACATAAATGGCCCCACTTGGATGACGAATGTTCAAACTGTTCAATTTTGACAAACCTTTTGACAA